>ENA-UONX01000116-UONX01000116.1-human-gut-metagenome-genome-assembly--contig:-P74old-NODE-116-length-130278-cov-21.090652_pt1 | contig 130278 bp, 126 predicted proteins | sample MGYA00242466_ERZ724013 | MGnify/ENA metagenome assembly ERZ724013 | reverse complement strand
GTGTAGAAATATGTGATGGTGCTCATAAAGAACCACTTGCTGATGCATTTCTTGAGCTGCGCAGCGTCCAGCTTATAGTCATACTTGGCAATCAGGTAGAGGACATAACTGAAAACGATAGCGTTGGACGATGCAATCAGCTTGTCGCTGATATATCCGGCCTCTGCCACGATGTTAATGAAGCTGTGCCAGTTGTTAAGGTTCATGACCTTGTCCAAAGCGTCCTTAAAAATCTGGAGATTTTCATGCCGGACTTCATCAGAGAACTTTCCGGTCTCAAGATTTTTACCTCTCAAAAGCATGTAAGCGTATCTCAACCGGGCGCGCTTGAAACCAACGCCAACAGCCATGCGAATCAGATGAGAAGGTTCAATTGCCAAAAGTGTGTTGTAAGAGGTAGTGGCGGCTGGCACTCTGGAGGCTGCTGCAAACGCATTGATCTTATCGCTGGTTTCATTCTCGTAAACGGAGATAAGAGTCTGAATGAAGTTGTTCTCCGTCAGACTCTGTCCGCCAGAATTGACTCTGACGAAAATATCTGCGACATCTTCTTCGTCTGCCGTGTAACTGATTTCCAGTGTGGGAAGAGAATAGTCGGAAAGATTCAGAAGCGCATTGATGTTATCTTCGATTCTATCTTCTTCCTCGTCTGTCAGCAAGGGGAGTTCTTTCTTGCTGCGGCCTTCGTTGGCTTCCTTGATAAAACGCCGCCGCAGAGAGCTGATAGAATTATCCTCTTTTGCAAGAAATACATCACTGATACGACTGATCCACTCGGTGTCCTTTTCGTATGCCTGAGACCACACGGCAAATTCGCGAGTCAGCGGATTATAGGAGATTTTTATTTCACGATCTGCGAAATTCTTGTCCTTCACCTTGACCGCAAACATAGCCGCAACAAGGGCAGTCAAACGCTGCTGACCGTCAATGACGAGTTCCTTAGGTTCTTCATAGGTTTTTGAGTTATCTCCAATCGTGCTCTTTTTGCTCTCATAATCAACTGGAGACTCCCACAGCATGATATAGCCAATGGGATAGCCCTTGAGCATAGAGTCAAACAACTCACGAACTTTATTGTCCCTCCAAACAAAAGGACGCTGAAGATCAGGCAGACCGATGCGGCCATTGCGTACATCCTTGACCAAATCCCCCACTTTACTGGGGATATTCTTAAACAGTTCTTTTCCCATCTGGAGCCTCCGAAAAGCAACGCTATGGTTGCTGCATTTTCTCTATATAAGCCTATCACGAATAGCGTCCGTTATATCGGACACTTTTAAGATTTCAATTTGTAAGTTCTATTCCGGTTACTGCCTTCGGTAACAACGATTTCTTCTTTTACCATTTTTGTCAGTACCGCCCTTGCACGAGGCCTACTGATTCCGAGTAACTCCGCAATCGTCTTACAATCTGCTTTAATCTCACGGGTCAAGTATTCGATGACGGATTGTTTTTGCCTGCTGTAAATTGTGGAATTGCTTGCTTTTATCGCTTGCTTTTTATCGCTTGCCTTTTCAAAGGCGAGCGATAAAATTGTCCGCTCTGGCTCCAGTTGCTCTGTAATCTCCGGAGTTGTCCAATTTTGCTCGCGCCAGACGCGGAAGATATTCGGAATGCCGCTACCAGCACGCTCACCAATATCAATCAGGTTGAACATCTTCAGCATCGTTCCGTTCCGCGGATCAGAAACACCACCGCTTTTTGCGGCATCAATTTCGATGCGGAAGCTGCCCGGATTAGACATCGTAATGCTGTTACGCTTTTTGACGATGACCAACCCCTGTCTGCCGTAGTAATCGGCATTCACCAAACAGTTGGCCAGTGCTTCACGCAGAGCCTGATGCACTGGGGTATCATCTATACGAGTACCACCGTCCATCTTGAAGGGCACCTTGATATCCTGGATCAGCTTGTTGTAGACCCGGAAATAGAAGTCGTACACATTGCCGCTCCAGTCTCCGGAGGAGGAGATGATACGGTCAGTCCAACGGGTATCAGCGTCATACTGTTCCTGATAGTCCAGAAAGTAAGCGTTGAATTCCCGCACAATATCGTATTCGTTGCCGAACATGAGAAGTCCGGCAGAAGTGGGATGCTTTTTCCCATCAGAGCCGATGCCCACGGCACCCAGCTTCAGGAGGAAATCTTCATCCTCCAAGGCTTCCCACACATGGCCGGGACGGGAGAGGCGCATCCTCTGGCGATAGCTGCGGACGCTCTCCTGATTGAACACTGTCAAGTCCATCTCGTTCAGAACCAGCATATCCTGCGTCTTTACCGATGCATCGCGCACCATGGCCTGATATTCTTCCTTGGTGCAGCGGTAGTCACCCTCTCCGTTGCGGCGATAGGTGCAGAGAGGGTTACCATCTACATAAACCGGCTTATAAGAGCGCTCTGCACGGGGAACATTGATGACCACAATATGGTTGCCATCCACCTCCTGGACAAATACGTCCTTGGAGGACAGCACATTAACGCTGGTCTTATTGGGGTTATTGACGATGTCCCAGAACTCCTTAATGAGTCTGTCAGGGTCGGGCAGATCTACCGTGTGCAGGGATTTATCCGCCCATTCTTCCACTCCCAGCAGGATAATACCGCCGTGGGTATTGGCAAAGGCGGAATAGGTTTCCCAAATGCTTTTGGGCAGACCGCCAAGGGCCTTCTTCGCCTCAATGCGGTTGTTCTCCCGATATTGCTCGATTTTGGAAAAGTCAATCATGCTGCTCCTCCTTCACCAATTCGATGATGTCGCAGAAGTCGCAATCCAGCACAGTGCAGATCTTCGTCAGAATCTCTGTGCTGACATGCTGGTTCTTGCCCAGCTTGGCAAGGGCGGTGGTGGACATACCGGTAGCCAGACGCAGATCCTTCTTTTTCATGTTTTTATCGATTAGGAGCTTCCAGAGCTTATTATAACAAATCGTCATCGTAACACCTCGTGTCAGAGTATATACTAATACAGGTTAATTCTAACACAACAGCTTCAATTTGTCTATTGAAAATCCAGTTTTCAGATCTGAACTCCCATTTTCGAAGTGCAGATTTCAAATCAAGTCAATATGCAAAAGGCCGCAGAAGCGTCCGGGTTCGCTCCTGCGGTTATTTCATTGTTTATGCGGCGCAATTTTTGAGGACAGCCCATGGTACCAATTTTGTTGCCGTTCTCGTACATATCCTCGGCATACTCGACATGATTGGGGCCTTCGCTTTGTATCCAGCCAAAGCCGGGGACATAGACCATATCCGCCAGTTCATTATCGTTAGCTATTGGCTCCGGTGCCGATTTAGGTTCAGGTTGCGCGGGCTGTACCGGGGTGGGATCTGTCTGCGTAGGAGGTGCAGATTTCTGTTCTGTCATGGGTTCATCTTCTATTTCCGGTGCAGGGACGGGTAGCTCCTCAGTGGTTGTTTCCTGGGCTGATTCAGCTTCCGGCATTCCCGATTCTTGCTTTTCTGTGATTTCTGGCAATATTAGTTCTTCCGGCTCCGGAAGTGTCGACCGCGGAGTGGTCACGGCGGCCGTTTCGCTCGGCGCGGGTGTTTTCCCGACCTTTTCGGTCTGTGGCCACACAGCGGCACACAGGGCGAGACAGGCAGTGAATGCAGCGGCAATGATGATTCTATTTTTCATTTTGTTTCCTCCTCTTTGGATGTAAAATCATTGAGTTCTGAGGACAACTTACCTTTTGCGGAATAGCTATCAGAACTTCAGAAGATTATCCAGAATATTTGCCGCCTGTTGCAGTTCGCTCTGGGTGGCCTCATTTGGTATATCTTCGTCCTTTTTTGCCGTGTACAGCAGATAAGGTTCATAGTTCTGCCTGGTGATCGTGGGGCGGTAGTGTCCAAGCATCTGCGCCAGTTCCTTGGTATCCATGCCGTTCTTCAGAGCGAGGATGGCGCAGGTATGGCGGAGATCCACATACCTGATATGGTCGATGCCTGCTGCCTTTATGATCTCATCGTGCATCCGGCGCACCATCTGCGGCGAGTAGGGCCTCTGCGTGGCCGGGTGCATAAACATGAGCGGGCTGCTTGGGTGCTTGTTGTGCTCCATGATGAGAAGGTCGACCACCTCAGGGGTCAGCCTTATTGACCTCGTCTGGCTACCGTACTCCACCAGCTCTCGCCGTACCACAGCACGGTTTTCTGCGATGGTCAGCGTCCGGCTTTCGATATCAAGGTCGCTCCATTTCAGGGCGATTAGCTCGCTTTGGCGTAGGCCTGTCGTCAGCGCCAGCATGAACATGGGCAGATAGCCCAGACGCTCGGCGGCATCCAGATAGTCCTCCATTTCCAGAGGCGTCATGATATTTGCTTTCACCGTTGTGGACTTACGGTAGCGGAATGCCTTGGCAGGATTCTCTGTCAGGAGGCCGTCCCGTATGGCTTGATCCAAGCATTGCTGCAGCAGGCGGTGGATGTGTCGCATGGTTTCTTCCCCCAAGCCAGAGCTGCCGGGTCGATGATTGCCGAAGCGGCGCCGTTCCTCCAGAAAATCTCCAATCATCTCCGATGCCAATTCAGAGAGTGGTATATCTCCCAGGCCGGGGAGGATATGGTTCTTAAATACATAGTTGTGTGCCGCATAGGTAGTCGGCCTGCTCTGATGCTTGTCATAGGTTTCCTGCCAGAAGATGATGTATTCCCGAAGCGTCATATGCCCACCTCCATGCACTGGCGCTGCAGATCCCGAAAAGCCACCCATGGGAGCCGTGCCCGTTTTAATATCTTCTTGTGCAGATAGTAGAACTCGTGGAGCTTATACGGTGCTCCGGTTTTGGGATTGAGGAACACATAGGGCGAGTCAGTTTCCGGCAGCTGCTTCAGAAGGCGTTCTGCTTTGGCGTTGAGCGTCAGCAACCGCTGGTCTTTGAGGATGTACCTGTAGCGGACATGAAAATCGGCCCACGACAAGGTGATCAGTTCACATTGCCGCAGGCCGCTTGATAGTCCTGTGTAGATGAGAGGGAGCACGCCGAGCTGCTCCGCTGCGTTCAGGTAACGCTGGAGTTGTCCCAGGCGCAGAGGGGCTGCTTTGTATCCCTCTGCCTTTGATTCATGGCAGAGCCGCACTGGGTTGTATGGAATAAACTGTTCCCGTGCTGCTTCGTCCATGCACCGCCGCAGAAGCAGGTGGACGCACCACACACTTCTGGCGCTGAGTCTCTGACTCCGTAGCGTGTCATAGAAATCGGTGATGGTCTGCTCTGTCAGGTCAGAGAGCGCCACACTTCCGATGCTGGGGAGGATGTGGCTGTAAATCAGATTGCGGTACCCGCCCTCGGTGTTGCCGTTCCATTTGTGCCGATTGGCGGTGAACCACTGGCCGCACCACTGCTCGACTGTCAGGGTATTTTCTTTCTGCATATCGTCGCCTCCTTTTGGCAAACGAACAATATCACAGAAAGCAGGAAATAGCTACTGGAAAGAACGGAACATTTGCAGGAAAACTACTATTCCGAATAACGCCTCTATTATTCGGAATAATATAGTTGATTTTATTCGGAGCAGCGGTTATAATATTCTTGACAAACTGCAATGGAGGTGTTCCAATATGACGATCAAAGAAGCGGCTGCCGCTTGGGGGATCACCGAACGGCGGGTCAATGCGCTTTGCAAAGCCGGACGCATTTCCGGCGCGTATAAGGAGGGCAGGCAGTGGTTTATCCCGGACAGCGCTCAAAAGCCGATGGATAAGCGTGGTCATCGGAGTGAGGTAAAGCCCGCATCATCTGCGCGCAAGCCGTTGCCCATTGGCGTATCTGATTACCGGGACGCCTGCAAAAACTACTACTATGTGGACAAGACCTTAATGATCAAGGAGTTTCTGGACGAGCGCCCCAAAGTATCCCTATTTACCCGCCCCAGACGCTTTGGCAAGACGCTGAACATGGATATGCTCCGCACTTTCTTCGAAAAGACGACCGAGGACACTTCCGTTTACTTCAGAGATAAGAAAATCTGGTCCTGCGGAGGATCCTATCTTGCCCACCATAGAAAGTATCCTGTGATTTTTCTGTCCTTCAAGGATGTTAAATACACCTCCTGGGAAGAAACCTATCAGACGCTCCAAAAGCTGATCGCACAGGAATTCCGCCGCCACGACGAGTTGGCATCCAGCTCCGCGCTTAGTGATTACGAAAAAGAGGAATATTCCCTTCTTGCAACAGAAGCTGCTGACGAAGTGGAATATCAAATGTCCCTGCGAACATTGACGCTGCTTCTCCATAAGCACCACGATGTTGCACCTATCGTCATCATTGACGAATATGATACTCCCATTCAGCAGGGCCATGTGAGCGGCTTCTACGACACGATCATCGGGTTCATGCGAAACCTGTTCTCCGGCGGTCTGAAGGACAATCCGCATCTGAGCTATGGTTTCCTGACCGGCATCCTGCGTGTTGCCAAGGAAAGTATCTTCAGCGGCCTGAACAACCTGAAGATCAACTCGATTTTAGACGAGCGCTACAGTGAATATTTCGGCTTCACTTCAAGCGAAGTACATGAGATGGCAGACTACTATCATGCTTCTGATAAATATCAGGAGCTCTGCGATTGGTATGATGGTTACCTTTTCGGCAATACCGAAATTTTTAATCCCTGGTCTGTCATTGGATACTTCAATAATAACTGCCGACCCAAAGCGTTTTGGCAGTCTACCGGAAGCAATGACATCATTCGCGAGGTGCTGGCTTCTGCAACGCCGGATATTATGGAGCGTCTGGAACTGTTGATGAAGGGCGAATCCTTCGTTACGCACATTGACACCGGTGTCATTTATCCGCAGATCCAGAATGATCCGTCCTCTGTTTACAGCTTTCTGCTGGTGGCAGGATACTTGAAAGCCGTGAGCTGTGACCAGTCTTACGGCGAGGACTATATGTGTGAAGTGGCTCTGCCCAACAAAGAGATTTCTTTCGTCTACAGCAAGGAGATCCTCTCTCAGCTTGAGAATATTATTCCGCGCAGTCTTGCAACTGAAATCCAAGAGGCTCTTTATAAAATGGATGTTGATGCCTTACAAAGAGGTTTAGAAAAATATCTGATGCAGACGATCAGTTTCTACGATGCTGCAAATGAGTCGTACTATCATGGCATGATCGTAGGTTTGTGCGCTATGATGATCAACAGTTTCCGCATCACATCCAATCGTGAATCCGGAAACGGGCGATATGACGTTCAGATGCTCCCATTAACAAAGCATTTTCCCGGTTTCTTAATTGAGATAAAAGCAGAGAAGGACTGCTCCGAAGAACAGCTCGAAACGCTTGCCCAAACTGCACTTCAGCAAATCAATGACCGTTCCTACAGCGCCGAAATGCAGGCACTGGGAATCAAGTCAATTATTAAATACGGACTTGCGTTCTCAGGCAAGAGCGCACGCATCGCCGCCGAAAAGCAGACCATTGAATAAGCGTTTTTATTCAGCAGGCTGTCTCGATTCAGAGGCAGTCTGCTGATATGTTTATTGCCGGGGCTTATTTCTTTGTTTATGCGGCGCAGTTTCTGAGCTACTCTCTGCGGCAAAAAGCACCTGCTGTCGGAGGTAAATCTGGTCGGAAGCACTTTTAATATACAGAATTTCATCCCATACAAATCCCAAAAGCCGAAAGCGGTGCCTGAAACAAACAGGGCAAAAAAGTTCCAAAGAGGAACTGTTGTAGCGACAGAAAGCGCCAAAGAGTGCGACTCAGTTCTGCCTGAAGGTTCAGACATAGGTTTGGGACCAGGAGACCGTGCGTTCGAGCCGCACTACTCGGACCATAATGTGGAGACAAAAAAGATGTCTCCTGCGAAAAGCCCGAATATATCGGGCTTTTTTGCTACCCAAACGGCGATTTTTCTCTGTACCAAAACACAGATGTAAAATCGCCGTTTTCCCTTTGTGGATAGACTTGAACTCCCGAAAAGTAAATATCAGATACACAGGCAGATAGAAAGCGAAAATCTATCTGCCTTTTTTATTACCCTAAAAAGGAGAAATCAGATATGCTACAGAAAGAATTAGCCAAAGCCATAAAGCAAAAAATGCTCACTTGCGTGAGCGAAAAATACACGAGCCTTGGCACGGAAGAAATCACGGCTCAAAGCCTAAAAGATATATTCAAGACTGTGCCGCCGCTGACAGCCTATGATAGCGACTTAACAGACCATGCAGTCAGCGAGATCCAACTGAAAAGAAACGGCACGATAAGCCTTGTACTTATAAACGGTCAGAGGATCGGAAAGGAGAAATCAGCATGATGCAAGCAACAAGCGTACAGCCCCCAAAAACCGTCCGCATTATTCCAGCAACGATAGACACCAAAGCGGCCATCACGCAGAGCTACCGACAGCTTCGAGTTGCCGCCTACTGCCGAGTATCCTCCACGGTCAGCATCAGCGGGAGTTCATCAAAGGAATTCTATTTGGATTTTCTCATTCATTTCTTTGCTACCTTTCGCCCAGAAGGTTTTATTCTTTGTTTTGCGGCCCAGTTTTTGAGCCGTTTACATGGTCATGTCAGGCCACTGCTCCTCATGGTCGGCTGGCTTGTGCCCCAAGGCCATGCGCTCCTCCTACAGCTTTTTCAGCCGCTTGCGGTCGATCTGGATTCCGCCGGGGCGGGACTTTGGGACGGAGTTGTCCCGGAAGATCCGGCTCATGTGATGGAGCAGCCGGGTCACTGCCAGCATTGCAGAGGGCGGACGGTTTTTCTCCAAGTGGTTCAGAAGGTACTGTGCATACTGATTGCCTTGCTCGGTGGATTGGGTCAGCCAATATGCGGCTTTCTCCTCGTCGCGGGGAACCTCCTTACCAGCAAGATATAGCTTGCCCAGCATATACTGTAAACTATCTTTTTCGCCTCCTCCGTGTCAGCATAAAAAGAGACCGTGCTCCCGGGAGCACGGTCAGAGATGGAAGGACCTTCCCAGCGGATTGCCGTATGGCAGAGAGTGTCCATGCTCTCATAGATACTCTGTCGAAGGCCATGTGGATTCGTCGGCGCGGATACCGTGCCGTACCGAACCAGGGGCAACCTCACCCGGGTGAAATTGTCCTTCTATTATTACTTAGAAAAAATCGATTTCTTATGCGGCTGGCCGGTTTCGGCGTGTGCAATGGAAGATCAGTCCCACGAACAGACCCACAGCGGCAGGGCAGATCCAGCCCAACCCCAGCTCGAAGAAGGGCAGGTAGCTGTCAGCGAAGCCGATGACAGCGGAGACAGCAGGGGTCTCCGTAATGGCCTTGGGCAGCGCCTTCACGAAATCGAAGAGGGCGGCCACCAGCGTGAAGCCCGTGACCCACCGATACACCACGGTATCGTGGCCGTACAGATTTCCCAGCAGCGCCAGCAGGATCAGGGTGATGGCCAGTGGGAACAGGAACATCAGCACCGGCAGAGAGATGGCGATGATGGCGTTAAGGCCGATGTTGGTGACCAGCAGGGAAAAAATACTGAAGCAGATGGCCCAGAAACCGTATTTCGGCCCATTGGGGAACATGGCGGTGAAGGTTTCGGCACAGCTGGTGACCAGACCGATGGAGGTCTTGAGACACGCCAGGATCACCGTCAGTGCCAGCACCACCAGCCCGGCCCGCCCCAGATAGTGCTCAGCAATGACAGCGAAGGCCTCGCCGCCGTTGGTGCAGGAAACGGTAAGGGAGTGGCTCCGGGTCCCCACGATGGTGACGGCCACATAGATGCCGCCCATGAACAGGCAGCTGAAAATGCCGGAGAGCACCGTATTTTTTGCGATAGCGCCGGGCTCCGTGACGCCCAGCCCCCGGATGACGTTGATGACCACGATACCGAAGGCCAGACTGGCCAGAGCATCCATGGTGTTGTAGCCCTCCAGAAAACCGGCGAAGAAGGGAGCCGCAGCATAGGCCGCCGACGGCGTCACGTCGGCGATGCGGTCTGTGGGATGCAGCAGGGCCGTCACCACCAGAATGGCCAGCACCAGCAGGAACAGCGGCGTCAGCAGCTTTCCCACCCACGTCAAAATCTTGCCGGGGCGCAGAGAAAAGAACAGCACGGCGGCGAAGAACACGCAGGAGAACGCCGCCAGCAGCACCGTGGCGTTGACATTCTCACCCAGCAGCGGCTCGATGCCCACGGTGAAAGACGTGGAGGCGCAGCGGGGAATGGCGAAGAAGGGACCGATGGTCAGGTACAGAGCGCAGGTGAAGAAGATGCTGTACCGAGGACTCACCCGCCCGGCCATCTCCTGCAGGCCGTTGCTGCGGCTGATACCCTGTGCGGCTACGCCCAGGAGGGGGATGCCTACGCCGGTGATCAGCAGACCGGTGATGGCGGGCCATACATTGCGCCCGGCCTGACTGCCCAGAAAAATGGGAAAAATCAGGTTTCCTGCCCCGAAGAACAGGCCGAACAGCATGGTGGCGATGAAGAATTGCTGGCTGAAGGTCAGCCGGTTGGTTTGTGCTTTCATAAATACATTCCCCCAGTTTAATTGCGTGCCAGTATAACACAGTTTTGATCGGGCGTCAAGAAAAATCGCAGACATTTGTATCTGGTGAGCGGATGAATGGATAAGATGTCCTTTTCAAGCGTATCTTTGTGTGCTATAATAGGACAAAGGAGGCGATGCACTTGCAATACGGAGAGGTGCGGCAGGCGCACTTTTTGGAGCGGCCCAACCGGTTCATCGCCCATGTAGAACTGGAGGGCGAGACGGTGGTGTGCCATGTGAAGAACACAGGCCGCTGCCGGGAGCTGCTGGTGCGGGGGGCCACGGTCTATCTGGAGCGTGGGACCAATCCGGCCCGCAGGACGGCGTGGGACCTCATCGCCGTGGAGAAGGGCCACCGGCTCATCAACATGGACGCTCAGGCCCCCAACCGCATTTTTGCCCAGTGGATCCACCAGCAGGAGCCGGAGATCACCGTCCACCCGGAGTACCGTTACGGGGACTCCCGGCTGGACTTCTGTCTGGAGCGGCCGGAGGGGCTGCACTTGGTGGAGGTGAAGGGCGTGACGCTGGAGCGGGAGGGCCACTGCCTGTTCCCGGACGCCCCCACGGAGCGTGGTGTCCGGCATCTGCATGAGCTGATGCGGGCCGTGGAGGCGGGCCACCGGGCCACGGCCTTCTTCGTGATCCAGATGGCGGACGTGCTGGACTTTGCCCCCAACGACACCACTCACCCAGCCTTTGGCGAGGCCCTGCGGGAGGCGGCGCGCCGGGGCGTGGAGATAGCGGCCTACACCTGCCGGGTGACGCCGGAGACGGTAACGCTGGACGCCCCCGTGCCGGTGCGGCTGTAACAGGGTATGCCATCCCGCTGCGGCGGCGATGTGTATATACAATGTATCAGGAAAGGATGATGCTTTATGAATACGAGACGTATCCGGAGGGTGTACGTTTCCTGACCCTCCCAATTTATTTAGGAGGAAACCATCATGAACAAGACCATTCACATCCGGGAGGCCGTGACCCCGGAGGAGGTGGAGCGCTTCTGGCAGGAGCTGCACGCCTATCACGCACGGGACATTTTCCCCGACCCGGCGGAGGAGGACCGGGCATATTTTCTGGACGACAGTCAATACCGGGCCGCCGTACAGCGGATCCATGACCGGGAAGGGGATCGCTGTTACTACCTGCTGTTTCGGCGGGAGGGCCGGGATATCGGCTTTGCCCTGACGGCACTGTACCCTTCGGAGGACGGCAAGTGCTTCGTCATGGAGTTCTGTGTGCTGCCGGAGTTCCGGGGCGGCGGGACAGGCACCGCCTGCGCCCGTCTGCTGCTGGATTGGGCAGCGGATCGGGGAGCGCAGTATGGGGAGCTGAACGCCGCCGACCCCCGGCGCATCCGATTCTGGAGCCGTCTGGGCTTCCGGCCCAATGGCCGGGACGAGTGGGGCAAGCCGCTGATGCTGCGCCCTCCGGAGCAGGCGCTGTCCATCACCGTGGAGCTGCTGCAGGACCCGGCGGACTGGCAGCTGCGGAAGCTGGAGAACGGCTATCTGGCGGAGATTGGTGAGCCGCTGCTGACGGAGGAGAACACAGAGCGGCTGCGGGCCGCCGTGGAGCAGGGGCATATCCGCTTCCTGCTGGCATACCGGGGCTGCCGGGCCGTGGGGATGTGCTCCGTGGCAGAGAACTTCTCTACCTTCTGCTGCGGGCCGGTAGCGGTGCTGGAGGATCTATACGTGGAGCCGGTGTTCCGGAGACAGGGCATTGCCCGGCAGCTGACCCGCAGCGCTCAGGCACTGTGCCGTGAACGGGGTGTGAGCAGCCTGACCGTGTGCTGCGCCCCTTGTGACGAGGCCATGTATCAGGCGCTGGGCTTCAACGTCCCGCTGGGCGTAAGCCGGAGCTGCCTGCTGTAAGAAATCAAAATCTCCGGCTAAGCCGGAGGTTTGACGAGGCCCTATAAGGGCCTATTAGGGACGAAGCCCCTTAAGGGGCCCGAAAGGTCTGCCGACCGCATTTCCTTCTCGGGCTACCCCTTAAGGGGTTTTATTTATGCCTTGGGATTCTTACTACCCGTAAACGGGTCTATAAATTCCTTTATGCTGATTTAGTCGGATATTTTGTCCTGATCATGTACAATAAGTTGTGCAAATTGGAAAATGCATAAAAGAAGACATAGCTTGCAGGCTCTGGCAGAATGAAGTTACCACACAAACATTCGAAAAGAGACAGCAAACTATGTCCGAGAAAATCGTACAGTTGAATGAGGACGGCTTTCGTGAGGTTTTTGGGCGCCGCCGAGGGCATGAAAGAGGACAAGGCCAGCTGGGTCAGCTTCTTCCAGTGGCTCCGTGGACGCAGCTTGGACGGCGTAAAGCTCATCGTTGGCGACAAGTGCCTGCATCTGCTGGGAGATGGCGGACTGGGAGAGGTAGTTCTCCTCTATCTCCTGCGAAAAGCTGCACAGCCGCACCACGGACTGGAAGTATTTGAGTTGTCTCAGCACTTGCCCACCCCCTTTTCCTGATGCTCTCCCATTGTAACGCAGCACTTCCACAGCGTCCACCGCCTGCGCCCACACCATAGTCCATCCCAAGGAGCGCCTCGCCGTCTGTCATGCGGAAAAATCGTTATGCCGTTACAGCTTCCCCAACTGCTCCGCCCACTGGGCCTCCTTGAAGCCCACCAGAACAAAATCGCCGCCCACCAGCAGCGGTCGCTTCACCAGCATCCCATCCGTGGCCAGAAGCTGCAACATCTCCTCCTCGCTCATGTCCGGCAGCTTGTCCTTCAGCCCCATGGACTTATACAGCAGCCCGCTGGTGTTGAAAAATCTCTTCAGCGGCAGCCCGCTGCGCTGATGCCACGCAGTCAGCTCCTCATAGCCGGGGTTCTCCTCCTTGATGTCCCGCAGCTCATAGCTGATGTGGTGCTCATCCAGCCACTTCTTCGCCTTCTGGCAGGTGCTGCACTTGGGATAGCAAATAAATATCATGGTTCTGACCTCCTGTTCTAAATTATATGTATCCGTTTTGGGCAAAGGGATACTGCCGCATCATATGTGTCGGAGTCGTTGACGTCCATCTTTCATAATAATCGCTCCGACACGGAGATTGATGAAACCGCCCTCACAGGGAAAACACACATCCTTTGCCATACAAACCTCCACAGATTCTGCCTCCTCCCTCAATTATACCGATTCCCCCGCAAAAAGACAACAAAAAATGTGCAGGCGCTTGCTTGCACATTTTTCTCCCGACTGCTACAATGTTAAAAACATTCTGCGAAGGAGTTTTCATATGATCCTCTATTTTTCCGGCACCGGCAACAGCAAATATGTGGCCCAGCGCATGGCGGAGGCTCTGAACCAATCGCTGCTGAGCATGAATGACCGCATCCGCTCCCACGACACCTCCCCCGTGGAGACGGACGAGCGCCTTGTGATCGTCACGCCTACCTACGCATGGCGCATCCCCCGTCTGGTGCGGGACTGGCTGCTGGAGACGGAGTTCCCCGGCGCAGTGCAGGTGTGGTTCATCATGACCTGCGGCAGCGAGATCGGCCACGCCAGCCGGTATAACCGCTCCCTCTGTCAGACCAAGGGCCTGACGGACATGGGGACAGCCCAGATCATCATGCCGGAGAACTACATCGCCATGTTTGACGCTCCGCAGGCGGAGGAAGCCCGACGCATCGTGGCCAAGGCCCAGCCGGATATCGACCGTTCTATCGCCGCCGTCCGGGAGGGCCGCCCCTTTCCCCCGCCCCACGATCGTCTCTATGACCGCTTCATGAGCGGGCCGGTGAACCCCATCTTCTATGCCTGCTTCGTCAAGTCCAGCGCCTTTACCGTTTCGGAGGCCTGCACCGGCTGCGGCCAGTGCGTCCGCCGCTGTCCCACCAACAGCATCACCCTCCGGGACGCCAAGCCCGTCTGGGGCAAAGGCTGCACCCACTGCATGGCCTGTATCTGCTACTGCCCCACGTCCGCCATCGAGTACGGAAAAAAGAGCCTCGGCAAGCCCCGGTATCACTTCGAGGCCCTGTAAGCCCTCCCGTCAGGCGATGGCCTCCCGCCACATTCCCGCAGCGGCAAATTTCCGGTACTGCTCCTGATTCCTCCGGAAGAAACCCCGGATGATCAGCAGCACGAACACCGTCGGCACCATGCCAAAGGACAGCAGCAGCACACCCTTTTTATATTGTGTGTTCATGTCCCGCTCCGTATGTTTGCCTTACACTACTGTGTAATATTCAGTCGTTTCATTTTGTCAATAAGACTTTTGAAAAAATTTGCATATCATGGAAAGCGCCACCGGAAGATATCTCCGGCGGCGCTTTTTGGTATACTATTTGGGAAGAATCTTACCTCGTCCAGCCTCACCTTATAGGTATTCTGCATAAGCTGCAAGCTTTTCCTCAGCAGCGGCAGCTTCCTGCCGTATCCTGTCGGCACGGGACAGCAGGGCCGACAATTCATCATATTCCCCTTTATCGACTCCCGTTTTGAGGGAAATGATCCCCGATTTGATGCAATCACGCCATACCAGCGTAACGGAACGGCTCTTTTCGGGAAATTCCACTTCGATCAAATATTTGCCGGGCCGCCCTATGACCCTCCCAACACCAAAGCTTCTGTGCGCAATGGGACTGCCCGCAGAGAGTCTTTCTTCAAAGAACTCCTCTGCGTGCTCCAACCTCGCCACCTGCTCCTCCGCCTTTGCCCGTTCCTCTGCTGCGGCTCTTGCGGCGTCTATCTTTGCCAGATAGGCCTTTCTCTCCTGCCCATTCCTCATGGTATAATGGATACCATCAAACAGGCCGTAGACCGAGCAGCAGTAAATGATGTCAAACGCCAGAAGATGCAGTGCTTCGTCCGGATGGATAGGACCTCTTGCATAATCTGCCCTGCCCCGGTTTGTTTCCAGCAAAGCAGGACAATCCCTGATGGCCTTTACAAGCTCATCGCACATCCGGTGATAGACCTGCAAGTCCATCTGGGTGCCGCTGCCCCAGTTGTCATAGAACTCCACACAATCAGCGAATCTCTTGGCCTGAAGCGCCTTATACAGATAATAATGCTCCGGGTCGTAGAATCCCGTTATCATCATGGGAAGCCGGATGCCTGCCTGATAGCGCCACCGATCCCGATAATATTTTTCATGCATGGTCTGGCAAAAATTCAAGAATCCTGTAAATCGATGGTTTCTTACCTGCAAGTCGCCGCCGTCCGGCTCCAGCAAGTCACGAAGCGCTTGACGCACCGCCGTCGGCTCACGCTTGGCATAGTCCGACAGCGCATAGAAGGAAAGTTCATAGCGATTGTCGATGGTCTGTTCCGTCAACTGCACCACATCCACAAGCCGCTTGGGAAAACTGGTATCATCAGCCGTCAAAGCCCTATCTATCATCGGGCGGAACTGCGCTGCGATTTCCCATTTATATACCTCGTCATGTCCCCCGGTATTCAATTCCGGAAACCGCTTCACATAGCGTCCAAAAATCTGTTCCAGATTTGCACGATTCATTCTATCTATCCTTTCGCCCGGTATATCTTCTGTCTACTGTTTATTATAATACTACATCCAACTATAAATAGCAAGAAATCCCTGCTTCTTACGACATCTAATATTCTCCCCTCCCCTGCATCTTTCCCTCCTTCACCGCATAGGCTTGTCTGTGAGGTGATACCAATGAAACAGATCCATATACGCCGATTCCTGTCCCTGCTGCTGGCGGCGCTGACTCTGTGGGCCGCCGCCGTCACCGCCGGGAGCGATTCTGCCGCCGCAGCCCTCCAGCAGCTGCGGCAGGGCAGCCGCCTGCCCCAGCAGGCGCTGCGCTGGGAGCTGGGGGACTTCTTCGGTCTGGACTCCCTGTCCGCCGTCACGGTGATGACGCTGGCCCAGTCCCCCCTGCTGCTGGCAGGCCGCAGCACTGTGGCAGCTCTGCTGTCCGCCGGTGTGACCAGAGATCCGCCGGAGCCTGTGGCCCCGGAGTCGCCGGATACGCCCTCCTCCGCAGCTTCCTCCCTCACCGACGGCCTGACCTTTGCCGACAACGGTGTCCCCGCCCAAACCACCGCTCCTACCTCCTCCAAGGGGTACACCGTGGTCAACGGCGTATATCTGAAAAACTCCTCCGGTACGGAGCTGGATGCCGATGCTCTCTCCGACGGCAGCTTTGCCGCCCAGCTCACCGATGACGGCCCGCAGGTGCTCATCGTCCACAGCCACGGCAGCGAGGCCTACACCATGCCCGCCGGGCAGGAATACACCCCCACCGGCAGCTTCCGCACCGACAACGATGCCTGCAACGTGGTGCGGGTAGGCGACGAGATCGCCGCCGCCCTGTCGGAGCGTGGCATTTCCGTCCTCCACGACCGCACCCTTCACGACGTGCCGGACTACAACGACGCCTACCCCCACAGTCTGGCTTCCGTGGAGGATTACATGGAGAAATACCCCTCTCTGGTGTTCGTGCTGGATGTCCACCGGGACGCCGTCTCCGACGCCGACGGCAACCAGTACAAGCTGGTCAGCGCCGAGGAGCCCCACGCCGCCCAGATGAGTTTTATTATGGGCAACGCCTACGACGGCTGGCAGGAGAATCTGAAGCTGGCCATGGCCATTCAGCAGAACCTCAGCGCCGACTATCCTACCCTCATGCGGCCCATTACGATGCTGAACTACCGCTATAACCAGTTCGTCAGCCCCGGCGCCATGCTGCTGGAGGTAGGAGCCGCCGGCAACTCGCTGGACGAGGCCCTTTACGCCGCCCGTCTCTTTGCGCAGGGCTTTGCCGACACGCTGCAAAGCTGAAAACCACACGGGACAGAGCGCCGCTCTGTCCCGTGTGGTTCGTTCAATTTTCCCGTCATAGTCTCTCCCCTGCATCCTCCCTTTCCGCATCCGCCAGACACAGCCGCAGACGCAGCCGTTCATTCCGGTACGCCTGCTGCCCCTTCTCCGTCAACCGATAGTTCCGCTGCCGTCCCTGCACCGACGTCTCCTGAATGAAGCCCTCCTCCAGAAAACGCCCCAAGATGGTATACAGCGTCCCCGGCCCCAGACGGACCCGCCCCTCCGTACACCGCTCCGTCCATGCGGCGATCTCCGTGCCGCACAGCTCTCCCCGCCGCAGCGCCATCAGCACGTAGAACATGGCCTCCGTCAGCGGTGCGCCCGTTTTTCCTGTCATAGCTCTCCTCCTGCATCGTCATTCGATATCATATATCGATATTGTATCCTTTCCTGTGGGCTCTGTCAAGAAAAATGCAAAATTTACAAAAATTTTTGTGGACAACTCTTATAAGCTGTGATAATATGAGGAATCAATAAAAGAGATGCCACCCAGCGCATCCCGCCCGGCGGGAGAAAGGAGCCGTTTATGTCTGTCAAGGAAAGCTATGCCGGCAAGATCAACCGTAAGCTCAATAAGAAGCTCCACGTCATCGACGTGGCGGCGGGCCGGGCTCCGGCGGATCTGGTGCTGAAAAACGCCACTTACGTCAACGTATTCTCCAATGAGCTGTGTCACGGGGACATCGCCGTGGCAGAGGGCCTCATTGTAGGTATGGGCGAATACCACGGCAAGGTGGAGGTGGACGTGTCCGGCAAGCTGGTGCTGCCCGGCTTCATCGACGCTCACATCCATCTGGAGAGCTCTCTGGTGAGTCCCACGGAGTTTGCCAAGGCGGTGCTGCCCCACGGCACCACCACCGTCATCACCGACCCCCATGAGATCGCCAACGTCATGGGTACCGACGGCATCGAGTATATGCTGCAGGCCACAGAGGACCTGCCGGTGGACGTGCGCTTCATGCTGCCCTCCTGCGTCCCCGCCACGCCGCTGGACGAGTCCGGCGCCAATCTGGATTACCGTGCCATCGACTCCTTCTATGACCATCCCCGTGTGCAGGGACTGGCGGAGATGATGAACTATGTGGGCGTGGTCAACGGCGACGGTCAGGTGGTGGAGAAGATCGTGGCCTCTCAGGCCCACCACAAGAAGATCGACGGCCATGCGCCGGGCCTTTCCGGCAAGGATCTCAACGCCTACATCGCCGCCGGCGTCTACTCCGACCACGAGTGCTCCGATATGGAGGACGCCATGAATAAGCTGCGTCTTGGCCAGTACATCATGATCCGTGAGGGTACGGCCGCCCGGAATCTGGAGGCTCTCATGCCCCTGCTCACCAGCCAGTACGTGGATCGCTGTATGTTCTGCACCGACGACAAGCACCCCAACGACCTGCTGGAAAAGGGCCACATCGACTACATCGTCAAAAAGGCTATCTCCCTGGGGGCCGACCCCATCGTTGCCGTGAAGGCCGCCTGCCACAACGCCGCTCGGTACTTCCTGCTGAACAACCGTGGTGCCATTGCCCCCGGCTATTTGGGCGACTTCGTCATCATCGACGACTTCCAACACTTCGAGATCGAGATGGTCTATAAACGCGGCGTCCTCATGTACGACGGTCAGCTGCGGGACTTCCCCGCCCCGGAGATCGACCCCTATCTGGTGAAGCGGGCTCACGACACCTTCCATGTGGCCCATCTGACGGCGGAGGACTTCTCCGACGGCCGCCCCCATGCCGTCATCGGTATGATCCCCGGCGAGATCGTCACTCAGGATGCCGGCTACGCCGACCACGCCGACCCGGAGCAGGACATTCTGAAGATCGCCGTCATCGAGCGGCATAAGAACACCCACCACATCGGCTTGGGCTACATCAAGGGCTACGGCCTGAAGCGTGGCGCCGTAGCCACCTCCATCAGCCACGACAGCCACAACATCATCGTGGTGGGTGCCACCGACGAGGATATGGCCGCCGCCGCCAACCGCATCGTGGAGAACCGTGGCGGCATCACCGTCATGGAGAACGGTCAGGTGCTGGGCGAGGTGACGCTGTCCATCGCCGGCATCATGTCCGACGACAGTCTGGTGATGGTGAACAGCGCTCTGGAGGATGCCAAGGACGAGGCCTTCGGTTTGGGCGTCTCCCGTGGCATCGACCCCTTCATGACCCTGAGCTTCATGGCCCTTCCGGTGATCCCTTCTCTGCGGATCACCACCCGTGGTGTATTCGATGTCTCCAGTCAGCGTTATATCTGACCTCCTCATCCTCCCCATAGCGTGATACCCCCCGGAGCCTTCGGCTTCGGGGGGTATCACATCTTCCCTTGAAAAGAGGGAGGACGCCGCAGCGTCCTCCCTCTTTTCACAGGCTATTCTTACTTCACCGTACCGTCGGCGTTGAACACCGGCAGCGGAGCCAGATACTGGATGTCCTTGCGCTGCTGGGCGTCGCCCTCGGCCAGCACGGCGATGCGGTCCACCACGATGCCGCCGGCCAGCTTCACCAGCTCCTCCATGGCGTGGAGGCTGCCGCCGGTGGAGATCACATCGTCCATCAGCACGATGCGCTTGCCACGGATCATGTCAGCGTCGTCCCGGCCCAGATACAGCTTCTGCACCCCGGCGGTGGTGATGGAGCGATCCTCCACATGGATGGGATCGGGCATATAGGCCTTGGGGCCCTTCCGGGCGATGAAGTACTTCTTGGCGCCGGACTGCCGGGCCATTTCGTGGATCAGGGGGATGCTCTTGGCCTCGGCGGTGAAGAGGTAGTCGTACTCCTCATTCTCCACCAGCTTCAGCAGGTCACGGGCGCAGGCCACCGTCAGCTCCGCATCACCGAAACAGATGAATGCACCGATATACAGATCATCCGCAACCTTGCAGATGGGAAGTTCCCGCTGCAGGCCCGCCACGGTCATGGAATAGGTCATCTTTGAAACTCCAATCCGCCGGGCGCAGCCACGCCTCGGCTGCCGCCTTTGGGCGGACGGCACGCCTTTGTTTTTAAGTACCGCTTGGATGCACTGGCCAAGCCATAGTATATTATATAAGCAATTTGGCAAATGTCAATATCCGTCTGCACTTCTGCTTATGAAAGTTCTCCCCTTTTACCCGGCTCAATTTTTCGCTGCTCTAACATTTTTTCTTGTACTCTCATAATTTTTTAGCCTATTTTTATGTTTTGCACAAAAAACGCCTGTATTTTTCAGTAACCCCCGCCCATCCTTTTCCCCCGGACCCCCTTGCGGGAACCGGAAATTGGTGTTATCATGACCTTAACAGGGTTCATTCTTCCTGTGAAAGTAACGGAACAAGGATTTAGGAGGAACAAATTATGAACGCATATCTGGCCAGTGTTTTGGAAAACGTCCGGACAAAGCACGGCAACGAGCCGGAGTTCGTGCAGACCGTAGAGGAGGTTTTCTCCTCCATCGAGCCGGTCATCGAAAAGCACCCGGAGTATGAGAAGGTAGATCTGCTGGGCCGTATGGTGGAGCCCGAGCGTATGTTCACCTTCCGGGTGGTGTGGTGCGACGACAATGGCCAGTGGCATACCAACCGTGGCTGGCGCTGCCAGTTCAACGGGGCCATCGGCCCCTACAAGGGCGGCCTGCGGTTCCAGAAGAACGTCTACGAGGGCATCATCAAGTTCCTGGGCTTCGAGCAGACCTTCAAAAACAGCCTGACGGGCCTGCCCATCGGCGGCGCCAAGGGCGGCTCCGATTTCGATCCCGCCGGCAAGTCCGACGCCGAGGTCATGCGCTTCTGCCAGAGCTTCATGACGGCTCTGTACCGCTACATCGGGCCGGACGTGGACGTCCCCGCCGGCGACATGGGCGTGGGCGGCCGTGAGATCGGCTACCTGTTCGGCCAGTATCGCCGCCTGAAGGGCGCTTGGGAGAACGGCGTCCTCACCGGCAAGGGCCTCAGCTACGGCGGCTCCCTGATCCGCCCGGAGGCCACCGGCTACGGCGCTGTCTACTATCTGCAGGAGGTCCTCAAGCACGAGGGCGACACCATCGAGGGCAAGCGCATCGCCTTGTCCGGCTACGGCAACGTGGCTTGGGGCATCATGAAGAAGGCCACTGAGCTGGGTGCCAAGGTCACCTATATGTCCGGCCCCGACGGCTATGTCCACGATCCTGACGGCATCAACACCGAGGAGAAGCTGAACTTCATTCTGGAGATGCGTGCCAAGGATCCCATGCACTGCAAGCCCTATGCCGACCACTTCGGCTGCGAGTTCGTGGCCGGTGCCAAGCACTGGGGCGCCACGGACGTGGATGTGAATATGCCCTCCGCCATGCAGAACGACGTCCGCATGGATTCTGCCGAAAAGATCGCCGCCTCCGGCGTGAAGTACTACATCGAGGTGGCCAATATGCCCACCACCAACGACGCTCTGAACTTCCTGCGGGCCCAGAAGCATATGATCGTGGCCCCCTCCAAGGCCGTCAATGCCGGCGGCGTGGGCGTCTCCGCTCTGGAGATGGCACAGAACTCCGAGCGTCTGGTCTGGACCGCCGAGGAGGTGGATGCCCAGCTGCATAAGATGATGAAGACCATCCATCAGGTGTCTGCCGAGGCCGCTGAGGAATACGGTCTGGGCTACGATCTGGTGGCCGGTGCCAATATCGCAGGCTTCAAGAAGGTGGCGGAAGCCATGATGGCGCAGGGCTGCTTCTAAGCCGTCCCTTCCCCCTATTCACCCATAAAAAAACATCCCCGGTACAGCCGGGGATGTTTTTTCTTCGGATGCGGAAACCACCAGCCCTGCCGACGAAGGTGCTCCCTGAAAGCTTTCCCTTCCATCGACGAGCAGCCAAGTGAGCCGCAAGCAGAAGTCTTGATCGAGGAGTTTATGCAAGCAGATGCCTTAATAGGGGGAATCCGTGTAAACAGAACACAAGTTTCCCGTTTACGGGTCGAAAATCGCAAGGAAATAAAATTCGGTGGTTTCTGATCCGTGTCCCTTGATTGGTTCCGCCAGCAAAATTGCCCATTTCAGGGCAATCGAACCTCCGGAGTAATCGAGAAATATATTTCTTCACAAGAAAAACAGCTGTAAGGTAACTCTGCCTTACAGCTGTTTTATTTTCTCACTTTTTCCCTTCCCCCCACTTGCTCATAGGGCGGAATACCAGCGGCCAGACGGCTCCCGCCACCAGCACCAGCAGGAAGTACCGCACGCCGCCGGCCAACCCCTCATGGCCCAATAGCGCCAGCAGCGGAGCCTTCAAGCCGCTCTTGATGGCCAGCAGCAGCGCCATGCCCACAGCCACCTTGATCACCTGCACCCACCAGACGGCCTGCGTCTCGAAGTGAATATACCGCCGATCCAGCAGCCAAGCCAACGTCATACCCGCCACAGCGCCCAGCATCTTCCATGCATTGCCGATGCCGCTGGCCAGATTCTCCGCATCCGTGTCCGCCGAAAATCCATAGGCCTCCACGAACACCACAAAGGCCCCGCTGACCACCAGCATGGCAGCCAGCACATAGCCCATGTATTGGGGCTTTTCCTGCGCCCGCCGCATCAGGGGATACAGTCCCAGCACCAGCGCCGCCGCCAGTACCAACGACACCCCCACGTCCGCCGGGGTGTGTACCCCCAGATACATCCGGGAAAAGGCGATGACCAGCGCCAGTGCCGTCAGCCCCAGCCGCACCCACCGGCGTCCGCCCCACCGGGCCATGCCGCCGAAGAGCCCTATGGCGTTCTGGGTATGGCCGCTGGGGAAGGAGTACCCCGTGGCCTCCGCCCGTGCGCTCTCCACAATGGTAAAGTTGGGGTCCCGCACCCACGGCCTCGGCACCCGGCAGACCAGCTTCAGAAACTGGTTCAGCACCGTGCCGCAGAAAGCGATGGTCATCAGATAGTACCCCTCCCATTTGCTGACGCACCAGAACACCACCACCGCCGCCACAATGAAGATCACCTCGCCGCCCAGTTGGGTCACGGCACTCATGACGCCGTTCCAAAAGGGCGTTCGAATTTTTTCCAGCGCATATAAAATGTCCACTTTTCCGTCTCCTTTTGTCCTGATCTCTGACAGAAATTTCGTCCTATCTCTGTCCTATATCAGTTGGAATTTTGTCCAGATCATTTGTCCTGATCCGAAAACTGCATTTTCTTCTTCCAAACGATCCTCCTCCGATTCTTTCTTCCGACAAGGCTACCGAGAAGGGCAGCAGCTGCCCTTCCTCAGCTGTCTGACTTTTCTGTCATCTGTCGCTCCGCCAGCTACTCCCCCAATCGTCTGCTCCCCTATCGTTTGCTTTTCAGCCACCGGGTTTCAGCGGTGGCCGCCGCAGCCGTGGGGCTCCTTCTCCGGGGCAGCGTAACTCTTTCCCGTCACCGTCTCCGGCACGATCCTCACCACACGGGTGGCCGACATATATTTTTCCATATACTCGCTGAACCGGCCCATGCCCTTGGGGTCATAGGCGGTACACAGCAGCAGCATGGCCTTCACCTGCTCCGCTTCATCGGTGACCACCTCCGCACGGCCATGAAGCGCCGCCGAGGCATAGGCCATGGAGAACTCGTTGGGGATGGCCGCCGCATAGGAGACTGCCGACAGGCATACCGGCGGGTTTTTCGCCAGCAGCTCCCATTTCTCGCCGTGACCGGCGCAGTGGAAATACACCACATGGTACGCCTCATCCACCACCGGGGAGATGGGGATGGCGTAGGGCTTCCCCACCTCATCCGTCAGAGACAGGGTGGCATAGGGAGCCTTCTGGAATACCTCCCAGGCAAAGGCGGCATCCCGCTCCCGATCCTTTCGCAGCATTGCTTTTTCCTCCTTATCAGGCGGCCGGGCCACCCTGTTTTACCCCGCTCTCTTGACCAGCAGCCAACCGGATATGCGGGGAAAATATCAGACATATTCAAGTGATATGGTCTATCCTATGGATGGTACCATGATTCCCATAGAAATGCAACAAACATTCTTGACTTTTCCCGGAGGTGAAATATAATATATGGGTGAAATTTTTTGCAACGTGATGAATCGATATTAGGAGGACAAGCCCATGACACTGGATCACAGCTATTTCGAGGAAATGGAGGCCAAGATCCCCCACGGAAAGATCCGCACCCGGTTCGCCCCCTCCCCCACCGGCTATATGCACGTGGGCAATCTGCGGACGGCGCTGTACACCTGGCTCATCGCCCGCAGCCACGACGGCACGTTTATCCTGCGGATCGAGGACACCGACCAGAGCCGTCAGGTGGAGGGCGCTGTGGATGTCATCTACCGCACCATGGCCGAGTGCGGCCTGACCCATGACGAGGGCCCGGACGTAGGCGGCCCCGTGGCTCCCTATATCCAGTCCCAGCGCCGGGACACCTACGGAAAGTACGCCCGGCTGCTGGTGGAAAAGGGCGGCGCCTACTACTGCTTCTGCGAAAAGACGGAGTCTGAGGAGGATTCCGGGGAATTTGACCGGGCCGCCGATCCCTGCCGGGAGTTGACGGCCCAGCAGGTACAGGAAAAGCTGGAGGCAGGTCTGCCCTACGTCATCCGCCAGCGTATCCCCGCCGGAACCACCACCTTCCACGACGCCATTTTCGGGGACATCACCGTGGACAACAGCACGCTGGACGATCAGGTGCTGCTGAAGCGGGACGGTCTGCCCACCTATAACTTCGCCAACGTCATCGACGACCACCTGATGGGCATCACCCATGTGGTGCGGGGCAGCGAGTATCTGGCCTCCGCCCCGAAGTATAACCTGCTGTACGAGGCCTTCGGCTGGGAGGTCCCCACCTATGTTCACTGCTCCCCCGTCATGCGGGACGCTCAGAACAAGATGTCCAAGCGCCACGGCGATCCCTCCTATGAGGATCTGAAGGCGGAGGGCTATCTCACCGAGGCCATCCTCAACTATGTGGCCCTGCTGGGCTGGAGCCCCAAGGGGGAGTTGGCGGAGCAGGAGCTGTTCACCCTGCCGGAGCTGGTAAAGGCCTTCGACATGACGGGCATCTCCAAATCCCCCGCCATTTTCGACCGGCAGAAGCTGGATCACTTCAACGCCGTCTATCTGCGGAGCATGGCCCCGGAGGCCTTCGCCAAGGCCGCCGAGCCCTACATCCGCCAGACGGTGACAGATCCCCGGTTCGACACCGCCGCCATCGCCGCTCTTTTGCAGGCCCGGTGCGAGAAGCTCACGGACATCCCGGAGAAGGTGGACTTCTTCGATGCCCTGCCGGAGTATCCCGTGGACTACTATACCAATAAGAAATCCAAGACCAACCCCGACGTCTCCCGTGCCATGCTGGAGGCGGTCATCCCCGTGCTGGAGGGCCTGACGGAGTGGACGGACGAGGCCATTCACGACGCACTGGTCGATCTGGCGCAGCGGCTGGAGGTGAAGAACGCCACCCTCATGTGGCCTGTCCGCATCGCCGCCGCCGGTAAGCTGGTGACCCCCGGCGGAGCCGTGGAGATCTGCCGCATTCTGGGCAAAGATGAGACGCTGCGCCGCCTGAACGCCGGTCTCGCCATGCTGGGGGCATGATGGACTGGCTGGAACAGCAGCGCACCCGGCTGCACGGATTTTACCGCACGGAGTACCGCTACTCCCTCCGCATCACCGCCATCGCCTTCGGCGCACTGATCCTGCTGGGCTTTGCCGTCAGCCTGCTGCTGCCGGATCTGGCAGACCAGCTGTTCCTGCAGTTCGCCCAGCAGATGGCGGAGCTGGGCATCATGGACACCACCGGCCGGGTGGATGTGCTGGCGCTGTTCGGCAACAACGTCCGGGCGACGGTGTTCAGCATCGCCTACGGCTTTATCCCCTTTATCTATCTCCCGGCCCTGTCCATCGGCATCAACTCCCTGCTGCTGGGGCTGTTTGCCGGGGTGTACGTCAACAACGGCATCTCCCTGCTGGCGTATTTTGCGGGCATCGTCCCCCACGGCATTTTCGAGTTGCCGGCCCTGATCCTGGCCCTCAGCAGCGGCATCTATCTCTGCCGCAAGGTCACAGACTACGTCCGGCACAACAAAAAGGGCGTTATGGGTCCCCTGATGAAGGATCTGCTGCGCCTGTTCGTCATGCACATCATCCCCCTGCTGGTGGCAGCGGCGGTGATAGAGGCCTATGTGACACCGCAGCTTTTGAAGCTGTTTCTGTAAAAACTTTAGTGCCGCAGCGTGCGGCGAAAGGAGCATCACATGAACGAGAAGAATGTACGAAGCATCCCGGAGCTTTTTGGCAGCATGGTATTCAGCCAGGCTCAGATGCGACAGCGTCTGCCGGAACGGGTCTATGACGCATGGCAGCAGTGCCTGATCCAAGGAACTTCTCTGGATCGCTCCATCGCCGACGAGATCGCCGCCGCCATGAAGGACTGGGCCATCGAAAAGGGCGCTACCCACTACACCCACTGGTTCCAGCCCATGACGGGCTTTACCGCCGAGAAGCACGACAGCTTCATCGCCCCCAACGTCCCCGGCACCATTTTGATGGAGCTGTCCGGCAAGGAGCTGTCGCAGGGTGAGGCGGACGCCTCCAGCTTCCCCTCCGGCGGTCTGCGGGCCACCTTCGAGGCCCGTGGTTATACGGCGTGGGATCCCACGTCCTATGCCTTCATCAAGGATCAGACCCTGTATATCCCCACCATCTTCTGCTCCTACGGCGGCGAGACGCTGGATAAAAAGACGCCTCTGCTGCGCTCTATGAAGCAGCTGGATACACAGGCCGTCCGCATCCTGCGGCTGTTCGGCAACACCACGGTGCAGCACGTTACCGCTCAGGTGGGGCCGGAGCAGGAGTATTTCCTCATCGACAAGGCCATGTATCGCCGCCGGGAGGATCTGATGCTCTGCGGCCGCACGCTGTTCGGTGCCAAGCCTCCCAAGGGGCAGGAGCTGGACGACCACTACTACGGTGCCATCAAGCCCCGTGTGGCGTCCTTCATGCACGAACTGGATCAGGAGCTGTGGCAGGTGGGCGTGCTGGCCAAGACGGAGCACAATGAGGTAGCTCCCGCCCAGCATGAGATCGCCCCGGTGTACTCCGACGCCAACAGCGCCTGCGACCACAATCAGCTGACCATGGAGTTTCTGAAGAAAGTGGCCGACCGCCACGATCTGGTGTGCCTGCTCCACGAAAAGCCCTTTGCCGGGGTCAACGGCAGCGGCAAGCACGACAACTGGTCGCTGGCCACGGATACCGGTGAGAACCTCCTCAAGCCCGGACGCACCCCCAGTCAGAACGCACAGTTCCTGCTGTTTCTGGCGGCCTTCATCAAGGGCGTGGACGAGTATCAGGAGATGCTGCGCTGCTGCGTGTCCTATCCCGGCAACGACCACCGGCTGGGCGGCAACGAGGCGCCTCCCGCCATTGTGTCTATCTTCCTTGGCGACGAACTGACGGCCATCCTCCGCTCCATCATCGACGGCACGGCGTATGTGGACATCACCAAGAAGAAGCTGGAGATCGGCGTGGACACCCTGCCGGAGCTGCCGCAGGATACCACCGACCGCAACCGCACCTCCCCGCTGGCCTTTACCGGCAACAAGTTCGAGTTCCGGATGTTGGGCTCCTCCCAGTCCATCGCCAGCCCCAATGTGGTGCTCAACACCATCATGGCCGACGAGCTGAAGCAGTTTGCCGACCGACTGGAGAAGGCGGAGAGCTTCCATCAGGCCCTGCAGGAACTGCTGCGGGATACCTTCCGGGATCACCAGCGCATTATCTTCGACGGTAACGGCTACGACGACGACTGGGTACAGGAGGCCAAGCGCCGGGGGCTGAGCAATCTGCGGGACACCGTGGACTGTATGCCCGCCTATATCGACGAGAAGAATGTGGCGCTGTTTTCCCGCTTCGGCATCCTGACGCCGGAGGAGATGCACGCCCGGTATGAGATCCATCTGGAGAATTACTGCAAGGTCACGGCCATTGAGGCCGCTACCCTGCGGGATATGACCCTGCGGGACATCCTGCCCGCCGTCACCCGCTACACCGGCGATCTGGCCAAGGGCGTTCTGAGGAAGCGGCAGGCGGAGATGACCACCTCCTGCCGGGTGGAGAGCTATCTGGTGGCGCAGCTGGACGCCCTCAGCGGCGACCTGCTGGACGCCTGCCAAGCTATGAGCCGGGCGCTGGAGGCCGCTCCCGCCGCCGATGCCGGCATCGACGCCGCCCGGTACTACCGGGATCAGGTGGCCTCCCGGCTGGAGGAGATGCGGAGCATCATCGACCGCATGGAGCCGCTGGTGGGGGCCGACTACTGGCCCTATCCCACCTATGCAGACATCCTGTTCTCTGTGTAATGATACCCGATACGAAAAGAGAGTGTGTTCCGGATGGAACACACTCTCTTTTTCGTCAACCGGCGGGGTGAGCCAGACGGCTGAGTAAACTAAACGGAGGGATCAATAGTCGGAGTTCAGCCACGGCTTCTGGCCGTAGTGAAGAAGCTGCGCCAGCTGCTGCCAAGGGCCGGTGACGGCGACGGCTCCCAGCCGCACCATGCCCTCCAATCCGCAGGAGGCCATCAGCAGGGATGCCAGATCCCCCTGCCGGCACGTCACCGTTACCTCGGCGGGTGCTTCCTCCGGGAGGGCGGACCAGCGGCCGCCGTCGAAGCGCAGCACCGTGCGGCAGTCCCGGTGGGCCAGCTCATCACGGTAGCAGAAGGCCGCTGTCAGCGTCCCCTGCGGGAGGGTGCGGTAGGCGGTGGCGGTCACGAAGGCCGCCGGGTCCAGAAGCTTGAACATGGTGCCTATGGCGGAGACGTTGGTTTGCAGGAAGCCGTAGTCGATGTAGTTGCCGGAGACGTCCTGCGGGTCCTCCAGCAGGTGGTGGAAGTCCTCCTCTCCGGTGCGGAGGAGCACCGTCTGGGCCAGATCCTCCTGCAGCTTCAGCGCTCCCAGCAGCGCTCGGAGGACAACGCCGTCGTCGTACACCAGCTCCTCCACCGACAGGCGGTTGCGGGTGTAGTTGGTGTCGCTGGCGCTCTCAAAGCGATAGGCCACATAGCCCCGCAGCGTCCCGTCGTCGGCGCAATAGCCGATGCGGCGCACCTGAACATCCGTGCGGGCGGCCCGAACCTCCTCCTCGAACTTCTCCACCATGCCGTGGTTCTGGGCGGCGAAGCGGCTGTGACAGGCCAGCACCCGGTCAAAGTCCTCCGGCTGGAGCAGGCGCAGATGGCGGCGGGCCTCTCCCTCGGGCTTGGGCAGCACGGCGGTGGGCAGATGGTACTCGTAGAGCTTCCCCGCAAAGCCATAGCCCATGCGGCGGTAAAAGGAGATCTGGAAGGGCAGCAGCAGCGTCAGCAGAGCGCCGTGGCGGCGGGCGTAGTCCTCGAAGTAGCGGATCATCTCCAGCGCCGCCCCCTGCTTTTTATGGAGGGGGTGTACCTCCAGCGCCATCAGGCCGCAGGCCGTCTGCATCCGGCCGAAGCAGTTCATGGAAAAGAGGATCAGCTTCATGGTGGCAATGAGTACGTCCCCTTCAAACAGGCCCACCGTCTGCACCTGACGGTCCTCCCGCAGCTCCAGACGGTGCTTCTCCCGGTAGTGCTCCCGGCACGCTTCGTCCAGCGTTTTATAGGCCGGGTAGGCGTTGAGGTAGATGTCCAGATAGGCCTCCAGATCCTGCTGGGTCAAGGGGCGGATGGTGCGGTCGGTGTGTTCCATGGCGGCGGGCTCCTTTCACATGATCAGATGAAGCTATTGTACCGTGTTTTGCCGGTTCCGTCAACGACAGGTAAGAAAAAAGCCCATCCGCTCAGGCGGATAGGCTTTCAAGGGAAACTACTTTACAGGGACAGGCTCTTCGTCCACGCAGAAACCTCCTGCGCAGAGGCATGGCTGGACAGGCGCCTGCCCTCGTTCCAGTGGGTATCGGGGGCGCAGGAGGATCGCAGGAGTTCCACGGTCTTGCCCATGCCGCTGCCGCCGGAGGTGGCGAAGGGAATCACGGTCTTGCCGGAGAAATCGGCGCTCTCCAGAAAGGTCTGGATGATGCGGGGCGCCTGATACCACCAGATGGGAAAGCCCACGAACACCGTGTCATAACCCGCCAACCGAGGGGTCTCCGCCATGGCCGGGCGGCTCTTGGGGTCGTTCATCTCCACGCTGCTGCGGCTTTTGGCGTTGTTCCAGTCCAGATCGGCTGCAGTGTAGGTCGTCTGGGGACGAATTTCGAAGAGATCGCCGCCGATGACACCCGCCAGCGTCTTGGCCAGACGGGCCGTTTCGCCGCTGGCAGAAAAATAGGCAACCAGAATTTTGCTCATGTGTATGCTCCTTTCAACATTTCTCCGGGATCGCTCCGGGCGGCGGGACATCCCGCTCTCCCCCATTGTATCAGCCGAGGGCGGCGGATGCAAGGCACTTTTCCCGGAAATGGGTGCTTATCGGACCGTGAAGCCCAGCCCCGTCAGCCAGTCCGCCACGTCGCTCCGGGCGGCGCTGCTACCGAAGCGCTGGCCCTCCTGCCAGTTGCCGGTGCCGGCCAGCTGAGCCAGCGTCTCCCCGCTCTGGCCGAGGGCGGAGGAGGCGGAGGTACAGAAGGGGATCACCGTCTTTCCTGTGAAGTCGTTTGCCTTCACAAAGCCGTTGACAGGCCATGCAGCGCCGCCCCACCAGATGGGATAACCCACAAACACCGTGTCGTATCGTTCCCAGCTCTCCACAGCTGTAGAGGTGAGGGCCACATCCTGCAGGGCGGGGTCAGCGTGCTCCCGGCAGACACGGCTCTCGCTGTTGTTGTAGTCCAGATCCGCCGCCAGATAGGGCTCCTGCGGGGTCAGCTCAAAGGTATCGGCTCCCAGTGTCTCGGCGATGTATCCCGCCACAGCCTTGGTGCTGCCGGTGGCGGAGAAATACACCACCAGCACCGTGGTCTGCTCCTCGGTGGGGGTGCTATCCTGTGGGGTATCGGTGTCCTGCACCTCGTTCTGCGAGGCATCGCTGTCGGGCTGCTGCTTCTTTCCGCAGGCGGCCAGCGCCGACAGCATCAGCAGCGCCAGCAGCAGGCAGCTCCATTTTTTCAGTTTACGCATCATTCTTCTCCTTTCACGCCAACGGCTTGCCGCTGAACACCGGAAATCCATTGTAATCGCCGTAATCCGTCAGGTGCTCCATGCTCCGCAGCGTCTCCATGTCCTCCGGGGAGATGGCAAAGTCCACGGCGGCGTTGGAGCGCATATGGCCGGGGTCCGCCGTCTTGGGCAGGGCCACCGCTCCCAGCTGCAGGACATAGCGGATGCACAGCTGCGGCACGGAAACGCCGTATTTCTCCGCCATGGCGGTGATGGCCGGATTTTTCAGGGCCTCGCCGTGGGCGATGGGGGAATAGGCCTCCACCCGGATGTCCTGCTGGGCGCAGTAGTCCAGCAAGGGCAGGTCCGTACCGGCGATGTGCAGCAGCAGCTGGTTCACTGCCGGACGCACCCGGCAGCCGGTCAGCAGGTTCTCCAGATCGTCCCGCAGAAAATTGGAGACGCCGATGACCCGCACCTTTCCCGCTGCCTGAGCATCCTCCAGCGCACGCCAGACGGCCCTGTTCTCCTGAAAATACCGCTTTTCGGACCGGAACTCCCTCCACGGCTGGGGAGAGTGGATGAGCATCTGGTCCAGATATGTCAGGCCCATTTTCTCCAGCGTCTCGTCAATGGAGCGGGCGGCATCCTCATAGGTCTTGTGCTCCGCCGCCACCTTACTGGCCACGAACAGCTCCTCCCGCTTCAGGCCGCAGGTGCGGATGCCCTCGCCCACGCCCCGCTCGTTGCCGTAGGCCTGAGCCGTATCGATGAGCCGGTAGCCCAGCTCCGCCGCCATGCGGACGGCCTGCGCCGCCTTGTTGTTGTCAATGAACCATGTGCCAAGCCCAAGCTTGGGGATGGCTATACCGTTTGCCAGCGTATAGGTCTCCTGCAAAATCATTTGGCATCCTCCTCCGTCCAGATCCCCTTGGCCATGCGGAACACCGCCCACGCCTTGGGCCAGCCGCAATAAAAGGCCGCATGGGTGACGATCTCTGCGATCTCCTCACGGGTGATACCGTTTTTCTTAGCGCTGAGCAGGTGGTAGCGGAAGGATTCATCCGTCAAGCCCTGCGCCATCAGGGCCACCACCGTCACCAGCGAGCGGTCCCGCAGGGATAGCTTGTCCTCTCGACTCCATACCTGACCGAACAGGACATCGTCATTGAGCTCTGCGAATTTCGGGGCGAACTCCCCCAGGGCGTCCCGCCCCGCCGTCTGTTTGACTGCCATATGGCTCTCCTCCTTACAGTTTGCTGTATGCTTCGTCGCTGACCGGCTCGCACCACTCGTTGCGGCACTCCTCGCCGGGGATCTCCACGGCGATGTGGCTGAACCAGCTGTCCTTCTTGGCACCGTGCCAGTGCTTCACCTCTGCCGGGATCATCACCAGGCTGCCCTCATGGAGGGAAACAGCGGGCTTGCCCTCCTCCTGATACCAGCCCTCGCCGGCGGTACACAGCAGCAGCTGTCCGCCGCCCTTGGCGGCATGGTGGATGTGCCAGTTGTTGCGGCAGCCCGGCGCAAAGGTGACGTTGGCTGCAAACAGCCCGCTCTTTGGGCCCGTCAGGGGGTTCAGGAAGGAATCCCCCTGAAAGAATCGGGCATACGCCGTGTTGGGTTCCCCGGTGCCGAAGGCATTGGCCGCTTCAAAGGCCTCTTTGGTTTCGTATTTCATGATGACTTCCTCCTGCTTTCAGTCGTGTACGGTGCGGTAGCGCAGCCAGACGGCGCCGCTGTCATAGGTCTTGACGCCGGTGAGCGTCAGAGGCGTCACCGGGCGCTGGGCAGGCAGTCCGTCGAACACCGCAGGCTGGCCGCCCCGGCCGTCCACGCCGGCGCCCACCAGCACGCTGACCTCGTCCAGCAGGCCGGCCGCCAGAAATCCGGCGTTGACGTGGCCGCCGCCCACCACCGCCATGCGCTTTACGCCGAAGTCCTGCGCCAGAATATCGCAGGCACGGGGCAGATCGATGCCCTCAGCGCCGCAGGCGATCCACGAGATGCGGCTGCGGTCCAGATACGCCAGATACTCCCGGCTCACCTGCTCCGAGGTCAGGATCAGCAGAGGACGCTCCCCCTCCGGGACGCTGTCCCACAGCAGGGTGCCGTGGGTATCGACCACCACCTCGTAGCCCTCCGCCTCGGCGGCCTTGGAGAAGGCGGTGCGGCCCAGCGGGGTATGGTGCTCACTCTGGAAGGCGCCGGGCCGGGCCATCTCCAGCTCCGCCGTCACCCTGCCGCTGACACGGGTGGGGGCCTCCAGAGCGTCCAGCGTGGCGTAATACTCCTGCACGCCCGGCAGCTGCTCCGTCATGGCGCAGTCGATGCGTCCGTCCACGGAGGCCATCATGTGGCACACGATATAGGGTTTGTTCATGTTCCTCGCTCCTTTTGTGATTATTTATTCTCCGGCTCCGAAAAACGGAGTCTTGACAGCAGCGCTTCTGCGCTGTATGATGCTCTTAAAGCTTATCTATACTCTAAAACTGAAAGTACACTTTAAGTCAAGGGGTTTTGCAAAATTTTTTCGGAGGAATTGGAAAATGGTCTATACCGTGGGTGAAATGGCGAAGCTGCTGGATATCCCGGCATCCACGCTGCGCTACTATGACAAGGAGGGGCTGCTGCCCTTTGTGGAGCGCTCCTCCGGTGGCATTCGGATGTTCCGGGAATCGGACTTCGAGTGGCTGCAGGTCATCGGATGCATGAAAAAGGCCGGTATGTCCATCCGTGACATCCGGCAATACATCCAGCTGGCCATGCAGGGAGACGACACCATCGACACCCGGCTGCAGATGTTCCACCACCAGCGGCAGGTCCTGCTGGATCAGATCCGGGAGATGCAGCACACGCTGGAGACGGTGGAATACAAGTGCTGGTTTTACGAGACGGCGCAGGCCGCCGGCACCACGGACGTCCCCATCCGCATGGCGGAGGAGGAGGTCCCCCAGCGCTTCCGGGCCATCCGACGGGAGCTTCACGGCGAGGAGCCGGTGAAGGACGATGCGTCGGCGTGAGATTTTCCCTCTTGACAAGTTCTTTACGGGATGGTATGATGTCCGTGACAAGTGAACATCAAAAGCGATGACGAAGACGGAGCTGGCAGCACGTCGCATAGAGAGCCGGGGACGGTGGAAGCCCGGTGGACAGCGCCAGAACTCTTATCCCTTCCGAGCCGAGTCCCCCAACACATCTGTCAGTAGGAGACTCCGTGTAGGCTACGTGAGTGCATAGGGCTTGATAGAGCCTGAAGTGGCAGGACGTTTTTCGTCGTGCAATTTGAGTGGTACCGCGGGTATTGTATAGCAAGGCTCGTCTCAAAGGAATTTGGGACGGGTCTTTTTTTGCGGAAATTTTTGGAAAATGAGGAGTATCAACATGAAACTGAGTAGAAACAAAATGCTGCTGGTGAGCTTTATGCTGTTTTCCCTGTTCTTCGGGGCGGGGAACCTGATCTTCCCGCCCTTTCTGGGGCAGAACGCCGGGAGCCACACCCTGCCGGCCATGCTGGGCTTTCTGGCCACGGCGGTGGTGCTGCCGGTGCTGGGGGTGGTGGTCGTGGCCCGCTTTGACGGGCTGGACCGGCTGGGGCAGCAGGTGGGCAAGCGCTTCGCCATCGTCTTTACCCTGCTGATCTATCTCTCCATCGGTCCCGGTCTTGGCATCCCCCGTGCCGCCTCTGTTCCCTTCGAGATGGCGGTGGCCCCCTATCTGCCGGAGGGCACCAATACCACCGTGTGGATGCTGGTGTACTCGCTGGCGTTCTTTCTGGTGGCCCTATGGCTGTGCATGACGCCGGGAAAGCTGGTGAACCGCATCGGCCACTTCCTGACCCCCAGCCTGCTGGTGCTGCTGGTGTTCCTGTTCGTTTGCTTTCTGTTCCGGGGAGAGGTGAACGTGGCCCCGTCCCAGACGGCCTATGATGTTGCTCCCTTCCTGAAGGGCTTTTCCGAGGGCTACCAGACCATGGACACCATCGCCGCCCTGAACTTCGGATTGGTTATTGCCACCACGCTGGGTTCCTTCGGCATGACGGAAAAGCGCGATCGGATGCGGCACACCGTTCTGGCAGGTATCTTCGCCGGGACCATTCTGGCGCTGGTGTATGCCATGCTGTCCTACATGGGGATGTGCAGCTCCGGAGTCTATGCCATTCAGGAAAACGGCGCATGGACCCTGCGGTGCATCGTCTACCAACTGTTCGGTGCGCCGGGAGCCGTGCTGCTGGCGGCCATCTTCACGCTGGCCTGTCTCACCACCTGCGTGGGGCTTATCAACTCCATCTCCCAGTATTTCTCCACCCTTTTCGGAAAACTCTCCTACCGCCAGTGGGTGCTGGTGATGACGGGCTTCTCCTTTTTGGTGTGCAATCTGGGACTGAACGCCATCCTCAGCATCTCCATCCCCATTCTCAACGCCATCTACCCCGTGGCCATTGTGCTGATCCTGCTGGGGCTGACCCACAGCCTGTGGGTCAAGAATCGTTGGGTCTACTCTCTGGTGGTGGCGGGCACCGGAACCGTCAGCGTCATCTATGCATTGGATGCCGCACAGCTGTCGCTGGGCGCTGTGACGGAGCTTTGCCGGAAGCTGCCCCTGTACGATATGGGCTTCTGCTGGGTCAGTGTGGCGGCGGTGATGCTGGCAGTGAGCCTGCTGCTGGGTCTTGTGCGGCGGGAACGGGCGTAAAGGGCAGAAAAAGCTTGCCCTTCTCCTCCAAGGCTGGTAGAATGAGACATATTCTCCACCGAAAGGAGTTTTTCTCATGAAACTGATGATCGCCTCCGACCTCCACGGCTCCGCCGTCTACACCCGGCGGCTGCTGGAGCTCTATCGGGATACCGGCTGCCAGCGGCTGGTGCTGCTGGGAGACCTGCTGTACCACGGCCCACGAAACCCGCTGCCGGAGGGCTATGAGCCGCCCGCCGTGGCCAAGCTGCTCAACGACATGGCGGATGAGCTGCTGTGCGTCCGGGGCAACTGCGACGCCGAGGTGGACCAGATGGTTCTCCACTTCCCCATTCTCTCCGACTCCGCCCTGCTGGTGCTGGACGGCCTCACCATCCACGCCACCCATGGCCACATCCACGGGCCGGACACGCCACCGCCCCTGCGGCAGGGAGATATCCTGCTGTGCGGACACTTCCATGTGCCGGTGCGCCGGGACTGCGGCCGTTACACCTATCTGAATCCCGGCTCCGTAGCCCTGCCCAAGGAGAACAGCCCCCACAGCTGCATGGTGCTGGAGGGCGGACAGTTCACATGGCTGGACGTGGTGACGGGTCAGCCCTTCCAGCCCCGTGGATGACGGTGCTGCTTGACGCTGCATAAAAAAGAGGACTCTGAGCCGATGGCTCAGAGTCCTCTTTTTATGTCTTACTTCTGGTTGGGCATTTTCCAGCCCTCGTGATCCGTATGGAGCAGGTGGTGCGAACGGCCACTGAGGGGGGCACGCAGGTACTCCCGGTACAGGGTCTGGATCTCCGGATTCTCATGGGAGAACCGCACCGGGGACTTCTTGTCGATGCTCCACAGAACGTTTCCACGGGCCTCGGCCATCTCCGTGCCGTCGTGGATGGGCTGTCCGCCGCCGCCGGCACAGCCGCCGGGACAGGCCATGACCTCCACGAAATCGTAGTGGACCCTTCCCTCCTCCAGATCGGTCATCAGCTGGCGGGCGTTGGAGAGGCCGCTGACCACCGCCACGGAGAGGTCGCCCACCTTCGGAATGGTGAAGGTGGCCTCCTTCCAACCCTTCACGCCACGGATGGCGCTGAAGGCATCAGGGTCGGGATTGGAACCGGTGACCAGATAATAGGCGCTGCGGAGGGCGGCGTCCATCACACCGCCGGAGGCACCGAAGATCACCGCCGCACCGGTACCGGTACCCAGCGGACTGTCGAAGGGAGTCTCCTCCATGGTGGCGGGGTTGATCTGCTCGCCCCGGAACATCCGCACGATCTCACGGGTGGTCAGCACAACATCCACGTCGGGATCGTCGCTGATGGTCCGCATGGTGGGCAGGGCCGCCTCGCTTTTTTTTGCGGTGCAGGGCATGATGGACACCACAAAGATGCGCTTGGGGTCCACACCGATCTTCTCGGCAAAGTAGCTCTTGGCCAGAGCGCCGAACATCTGCTGGGGACTCTTGGCAGTGGAGAGATTGTCGGTATAATCCGGGAACTGGCCCTTCAGGAACCGCACCCAGCCGGGACAGCAGGAGGTGAACATGGGCCACGTGTACCGCTCCCGATGGGTAAAGCGGTCCACGAACTCACTGCCCTCCTCCATAATGGTGAGGTCGGCAGTAAAGTTGGTATCAAACACATAGTCAAAGCCCATCTGCTTCAGGGCGGTGACCATGCGCTCCGCCGAGGCGAACTCCGGCGTCAGATGGTAGTACTCTGCCCAGGCCACCCGGACGGCGGGGGCCATCTGCACCACGGTGATCTTATTGGGGTCGGCCAGAGCATCGAACACCTTGCCGGTGTCATCGTGCTCCTGCAGGCCACCCACGGGACAGTGGGCCACGCACTGGCCGCAGAAGGTGCAGTCGGACTCCCCCAGGGTGCGGTACTTCCCCACGCCGATGGTGGTGTGGGAGCCGGTACCCATCAGGTCCCATACGTGCATCCCCTGGACCTTATCGCAGATCTGGACGCAGCGCATACAGCGGACGCAGCGGTTCTCGATCCGCACCACGGGGTTGCTGAAATCCGTGGGGATATTCCGCAAGTCCTTGATGTAGTGCTCCCCCAGCAGATTATAATCGTTGGCCAGCTGCTGAAGACGGCAGTTGCCGCTGCGGGTACACTTGGTGCAGCGGATCTCATGCTGGCTCAGAAGCAGCCGCAGGTTCACCCGGCGGGCCTCCCGCACACGGGGAGAGTGGGTATGGATCACCATGCCCTCGGCCACCACGTTGTTGCAGGAGGGGATCAGGCGCTCCTGACCCTCCACCTCCACGATGCACAGGCGGCAGGCACCGATCTCGTTGATCTCCTTGAGATAGCACATGGTGGGGATCTCGATGCGTGCGGTGCGGGCGGCCTCCAGAATGGTGGTACCCTCCGGCACGGTAACGGTCCGATTGTCGATGGTCAATGTTACCATTTTTCGTTTCGACCTCCTCTGAAAATTCCGTAGCCGAAGTGGTCGCACCGCAGGCAGCGGCCTGCCTCGGCGCAGGCCCCCTCTTGGGTCAAGCCGCACTCGATATCCTCGAAGTCGTGCTTGCGCTCACAGGCCTCCCGCTCGGTGGTATCGATACGCCCGTGGGGGGGCGAGTTGTTCAGCTTGGGGCTGGGGATCTCCACGTCCACGGTGATCTCGTGGCGGAAGCCCAGATGCTCGTCGATGTTGGCGGCTGCCACCTTGCCGGCGGCAATGGCCCGGATGGCAGTGGCAGGGCCGGTAACGCAGTCGCCGCCGGCGAACACGCTGTCCATATCCCGCACCTGCCCCGACAGGCCCGCCACAAAGGCACCCCGCTGGATGGGGACGCCGGCCTGATCGAAGCCCTGGATCTCGACGCCCTGTCCGATGGCCACCACGATGACATCCGCCGGGATGCGGACCTCCTCCAGCGCCGCCTTGCCGGGACGGGGACGCCCTGCCTTGTCCACCTCCCCGATGATCTGGGGCTGGACCCACAGGGCCTTGGCGGCGCCGTCCTCATCGGCCTCGATGCGGACGGGAGCGGCCAGCGTCATCAGCTCGGCTCCCTCCGCCAGCGCACCGGTGATCTCGTCCGGCAGCGCCGTCATGTCCGCCTGACGGCGGCGATAGACGCAGGTGACCTTGTCGGCCCCCAGTCGGATGGAGCTGCGGGTGACGTCCATGGCCACGTTGCCGCCGCCGATGACCACCACCTGCTTGCCGGTGAAATCCGGCATCTCGTTGTCGCCGATGGCGCGCAGCATCTCCACGGCGGAGATGACGTTCTTACTGTTCTCGCCGGGGATGCCGGTCTTTTTATCCTGATGAGCGCCGATGGCGATGTAGATGCAGTCATACTCCTGCTCCAGCTTCTCCAGCCAGATATCCCGGCCCACGGTGACGCCGGTATGTACCTCAATGCCAAGAGACAGAATGGATTCGATCTCGGCGTCCAGCTTCTCACGGGGGAAGCGGTAGCTGGGGATGCCGTAGCGCAGCATACCTCCCAGCTGCTCCCGCTCCTCGTACACCGTGACCCCGTGACCCATAAGGGCCAGGTAGTAGGCGCAACTGAGACCGCTGGGGCCTCCGCCGATGATGGCCACCTTCTTGCCGGTGGCGGGAGCGCACTCCGGCTGGGGTACCACCCCGGCGTGGTCCACGGCATAGCGCTTCAGGCCACGGATATTGATGGCATCGTCCACCATATTCCGGCGGCAGCGGGCCTCGCAGGGATGCTCGCAGATATAGGCGCAGGCCGTGGGGAAGGGATTGTCCTTGCGGATCAGGCGCACGGCATCAGCGCAGCGACCCTCCCCTACCAGCGCCATGTAGCCGGGGATATCCACGCCGGCGGGACACAGTGCCACACAGGGAACGGGATTTTGCAGGCCCGCCAGACAGCGGTTGTGCTTCACGTGCTCCTCGTAGTCATCCCGGAAGCCCTCCAGTCCCTCAACCACCAGACGGGCGGCGTCACGGCCGATGGCACAGTCGGCGGTGTTGACGATGCTGCGGGCGGTCTTTTCGATGATGGCGATGGTCTCCATGGTAGCCTCGCCGTCCAGCACCTGATTGATCAGCAGCGTCAGCTGCCCCAGCCCGATCCGGCAGGGGACACATTTGCCGCAGGTCTGTGCATGGCATAGCTGCAGAAACGACAGGGACATATCCACCGGACACAGGCCCGGAGGGCTGGCGGCAATGCGCCGCTCCATATCCCGGTAAAGCCCTTCCACCACGGTCTGGGCCCGGCTGGGTGTCTTGATATCCAGTCTGCTCAAAGCAGGACACTCCTTTCGTCGGCACGGAGAATAGCACCCCATTCTCCGGTGCATATGATTGAATTATGTTAAGAATGACATAATTCACAGCCAAAGTCAATGGGATAAAATCTTTTGTTGCAGTGAAAAATTATCATTAGTTTTCCGAAAAAGTCACGAAAGTGTATACAATTCCGCAAGAATTGTGAGATTTTTCCACAGAACATGGCTTTTCACCTCATGGGGGCCGGGCGTCCTGCCCTCCTGCGGCGATGTTTTTTGTGCAAAAATTTTCGTCCCACGCAGTCCCCTCCCCTCTCCGGAGGGGGCATCGGGCCGGACTTGACAGGGACAGTCCGGGGGAATATAATTTGAATACTTATGACCATTTGCGATACGGCTATTTCTCATTATAATATTTACGGAATGTGCAAAGGACAAGTGACATGAACTTTCGTTTGATACTGAACATCATGGGCTATACCCTCTGGGTGGAAGCCGGGTGCCTGCTGCTGCCGCTGCTGGTGTCCGTAGGCTATGGTGAGGCCTGCTGGGAGCCGTTTTTGTGGACGCTGGGGCTGTGCAGCCTGTGCGGGCTGATCCTCACCCACATCCCGGCCCGGAAGAACCGTTTGCAGGGCCGGGACGGCTATGCGGTGGTGGCCATGGCGTGGATCGTGCTGTGCCTGTTCGGGGCAGTGCCTTACGTCCTCAGCGGGGCTGTCCCCCACTATGCTGATGCCCTGTTCGAGACGGCCTCTGGCCTCACCACCACCGGAGCCACCATCCTGACGGATGTGGAGGCCATGCCAAGGGGGATCCTCTTCTGGCGGGCGCTGACCCAGTGGATGGGCGGCATGGGTGTGCTGGTGCTGTTTCTGGCCCTGATGCCCCGGGCGGGGGCGGGGGCCGTACACCTGATGCGGGCCGAAAGCCCCGGCCCTATCAAGAGCAAGCTGCTGCCCCATGTCAACGACACCGCCAAGGTGCTCTATGGCATCTACATTGGTCTGACGACGGCGGAGATCGTGGCTCTGTGTCTGGCGGGCATGGACCTTTACGACGCCGTGGTCCACTCCTTTGCCACCATCTCCACCGGTGGCTTCTCCACCCGCAACGCCAGCATCGCCGCCTTCGGCTCCCCGGCCATCACATGGATCGTGGCCATCTTCATGTTCCTGTCGGGCATCAACTTCTCTTTGATCTTCATCTCCCTGCGGGGACACATCCGGGAGGCGCTGCACAGCGAGGAGCTGCGGCTGTATACCCTGCTGACGTTGGGGTCCATCGGCCTTATCGCCGCCAGTCTCATGGTGCAGCAGAGCGTTCCGCTGGGTCGGGCGCTGAAGGATTCCGTCTTCAACGCCGTGTCCACCGTGACCACCACCGGCTTCGCCACGGCGGACTTTGCCCAGTGGCCGGTCTTTGGACAGATGCTGCTGGTGATCCTCATGTTCACCGGCGCCTGCGCCGGGTCTACCTCCGGCGGCATCAAGGTCTCCCGCATCCTGCTGCTGGGAAAGCTGCTGCACCGGGAGATCAAAAAGATCCTGCACCCCAAGCATATCTCCGTCATCACCGTGGACGGACAGCTGGTGGAGGACCGGGTGGTCTCCTCGGCGGCGGCCTACATGGTGGCGTATATGATCCTGCTGCTGGGTGGGGCCACCCTTCTGGCTTGGGACAACCTGGGCTTTACGGAGTCCTTTACCGCCGTGCTGACGTGTCTCGGCAACGTGGGACCGGGGCTGGGCCGTCTGGGCCCGGCGGGGAATTTCAGCCCCTTCTCCGGGTTCAGCAAGGTGGTCATGTCGCTGCTGATGCTGCTGGGGCGGCTGGAGCTGATGCCCATTCTGGTGATGCTCTCCCCACGGATGTGGCGGGAGCGGTAATAGCGCTGCCCGAAAATCCAAGGATTTTTCAAGCGCCGACCTTGGCAAGCAAAAAACAGCCTGCCGGTAACACCGGCAGGCTGTTTTCCGTTAAAGGACGGTTGATACGTTCTTACTTGGAGCGCAGGGCCTTGCGGATCAGGGGGGCGATGGTCACGGCCAGCACGCCGCCGATGGCGGCAGTCACCAGCTGGGGCCAAGAGAAGCTGGCAGAGATGGCCGCCACCTGCTTTTCCGCCAGTCCCAGTGTAGGCAGCACCAGCTTCACGATCAGCAGCCACAGGGCCAGAAACTTGGTCACGGCTCCTACAACCACGGCCAGATAGCTGCGTGTGGCAATCTTGTCACGGCTTGCCAGAAGGTGCAGGATCACCACCAGCACCATGTTGCCGACGGCCACCATGGGGACAATGGGCAGAAACGCCGGGCCGATGCCCAGCAGAAAAGCGAAGAAGGGACTCACCAGCGCCACCGTCAGGCCGCACCACAGGCCACCCACCAGCACCGATACCCCCAGCACCAGATTCACGCAGGAGCCGGTGACGAACTGTCCCAAGGGCTTGGTGGCCCACTGCAGCGCCACCAGCAGGGCGATCATCACGGCGGTCTCCGTGATCCAGAGTGTTTTCTTGTTCATGGGTTTATACCTCCAGAAGTTTTTCCCTATTTTACCACACTATCGCTGGGCTTACGTTGCCCGTGCAACGAAAGGAGCCGTCTATGCAACCGGACATCCCTCTGTTACAACAAACCATTCTCTTCTCCGGCATCGAGGCGGAGGAGCTGCAGCATCTGCTGACGTGCCTTGGCGGCTCCGTGCGCCGCTATGGCCGGGGGGAGTTCCTCTGGCACGCCGGGGACACGGTCCTGCAGGCGGGCATCGTCCTGCAGGGGGCCGTGGACGCCGTACAGTACCGGGAGGACGGGGCCATGCAGCTGGTGGCCCGCCACACCGCCGGGGGCGTGTTCGGGGAAATGCTCATGGCAGCAGGCGAGGCAAGCCCGGTATCGGTGCTCTCCCCGGAGGGGGCGGAGGTGCTGTTTTTGCCGCTGGAGCGGATCATGGGGGGCTGTGAGCGCCACTGTGAGGGCCATGCCCGGCTGCGGATGAATCTGCTGCGGGAATCGGCCCAGAAGTTCTGGCAGATGCGGCACCGGGTCACCTATCTCTCCGAGCCAAGCCTGCGGCGGCGGGTGCTGCTGTATTTGCAAGACTGCCGCAGCCGTCAGGGATCCGACTGCTTCCGGCTCTCCCTGTCCCGTGAGGAGATGGCGGCGTATCTGGCGGTGAACCGCAGCGCCCTGTCCCGTGAGCTGAGCAGGCTCCAGCAGGAGGGGCTCATCGAGTTCTACCGCAATTCCTTCCGGCTGCACTTTTCCCCGGAGCAGCTGTCGGTGACGGAAATGTAATGGATTTTTCGCCAGACGTCTGGTATACTTCTCCCCAACAAGGAGGGATGACGGATGGAAAAGCGATACTCCGGCCGCAGACGGCGGCACCTTCGGTGGCTGTGGCTGCTGATGATCCCGGTGCTGGCGGCGGGCTATACCCTGTGGCGCTTCGGACCGCAGCGGTCCTATACCGCCCGACAGCTGGGACTGACGGACCTGCAAAGCCCCAACGACGCCGACGGCGACGGCGTGGACGATTGGACGGACGTGGTGCTGGGCGCACGGGCCTACATCGCCACGGATCCCCACTATCAGAGCAAGTACTATGCCGGGGGCTATCCCGACGACGGACTGGGCGTCTGCACCGACGTCATCTGGCAGGCTCTTCAGGCGGCAGGCTATGACCTGAAGGCGCTGGTGGATGCGGACATCGCCGCCTGTCCGGAGGCGTATCCCCACATCACCACCCCCGACTCCAATATCGACTTCCGCCGGGTCAACACCTTGGATACCTTCTTCCGCCGCCATGCGCAGGTGCTGACCTGCGACCTGTCGGATGGACAGCAGTGGCAGCCGGGGGACATCGTGGTGTTCGGTGATCGGGTTCATATCGGGCTGTGCTCGGATCGGCGGAACCGGCAGGGTATCCCCTTCCTGATCCACCACGGAAACCCCATCGACGAGGCGGTGGAGCGCAACGACATCCCCCGCATGACGGTGACAGGACATTTCCGCTGGCTGGGCTGACGGGAAAGGAACAAAACTGTAACAAAAAAGACATTGCGGAGCGAAATTTTCCGTCAGATTTTTTCGCTCTGTAATGTCTTTGTCATTGCTTTTAGAAAAAATTGTGGTATACTATGTTATGTATCCCTCGTGAAAAGCCGAGGGTATCCTTATGTTAAAACGCTTCCGGCTGCGGCCGTATGAAGCTTACCGTCTCCGGGCAAGCTACCCTTGTCCCGGCTATATGTAAAAAGAGAGGATGCCTGTTTTGAACAAGTATATCATTCACGGTGGCCGTCCCCTGTTTGGTGAGGTCACGATCAGCGGTGCCAAGAACGCCGCCGTTGCCATCATCCCTGCCGCCCTGCTGGTGGACGGCGTATGCCGCATCGAGAACATCCCCCAAATCAGCGACGTGACCCTGTTTTTCTCCATTCTGGATGAGCTGGGCGCACGGGTGCGGGTGCTGAATCAGCACGCCGTGGAGATCGACTGCCGCACCGTCCGCAGCACCCATCCCTCCTATGATATGGCACGGCGCATCCGGGCGTCCTACTATCTGCTGGGAGCGCTGCTGGGCCGCTTCGGCGAGGCCACCGTGGCCATGCCCGGCGGCTGCAACTTCGGCGTGCGGCCCATTGACCAGCACGTCAAGGGCTTCCGGGCCATGGGCGCCGAGGTGACGGAGGGCAACTTCGTCCATGCCGCAGCCAGGGGCGGCCGGCTCTCCGGCGCCAACGTCTACATGGATGTGGTATCCGTGGGCGCCACTATGAACATCATGATGGCCGCCGTGCTGGCCGACGGCACCACCACCATCGAAAACGCCGCCAAGGAGCCACACATCGTGGATCTGGCCAACTTCCTCAACTCCATGGGTGCCGACATCAAGGGCGCTGGTACGGACTCCATCCGCATCAAGGGCGTGGAGCGCCTCAGCGGCGGCACCTACTGCATCATCCCCGACCAGATCGAGGCGGGTACCTATATGGCCGCTGTGGCCGCCACAGGCGGACAGCTGCTGATCCGCAACATCATTCCCAAGCACATGGACTGCATCTCCGCCAAGCTCATGGAAATGGGCGTCACGGTGGAGGAGCAGGACGACACCATGCTCATCCGCCGCAGCGGGCCGCTGCAGCGGGCCAACGTCAAGACCCTCCCCTACCCCGGCTTCCCCACGGATATGCAGCCCCAGATCACGGTGGCGCTGTGTCTGGCCCAAGGCACCAGTCTGGTGACGGAGGGCGTATGGAACAACCGCTTCAAGTATGTGGAGGAACTGCGGCGCATGGGTGCTCAGATCCAAGTGGACGGCCGGGTGGCTGTGGTGGAGGGCGTCACACAGCTCACCGGTGCGCCGGTGCAGGCCTGTGATCTACGGGCCGGTGCGGCTCTGGTCATCGCCGGTCTGGCCGCTCAGGGCGAAACGGAGCTGACGCAGGTACAGTATATCGAGCGTGGCTACGAGGATCTGGTGGGCAAGCTCCGCCAGTTGGGCGCCGATATCCGGGTGGAGGAGATCCCGGAGCCGGAGGAGACCGAGGCTCACATCTGCTGATAGGACATAAGCTTTCCGCCGCAGGCTGTTGGCAGTCTGCGGCGGAAAGTCGGTTTATTGCGAGGAAAGACACATTGATGACCATACATACACTGGCCAGCGGCTCCGAGGGGAACTGCCTGCTGCTGTCGGACGGGGGCGTGCATCTGCTGCTGGACGCCGGAATTTCCACACGCCGCATCAAGGCGGGGCTTTTGCAGCTGGGGCTGACCATGGCGGACGTGGACGGCGTACTCATCACCCATGAGCATTCGGATCACGTCAGCGGCCTGCAAACCATGGTGAAGCACCACCGCATCCCCATTTACACAAGTCCCGGCACCGCCCGGCAGCTGGCCTACCGCATTGCCGGCATCGAGTCCCTGCTGCGTCCGGTGGAGCCGGGGACGGTGTTTTCCGTGGGAGACTGCCGGGTGACGGTGTTCCGCACCTCCCATGACGCCGCCCAGAGCGTGGACTACCGGGTGGACGGCAGCGCCGCCGTGGGCTTTCTCACGGATACGGGCTTTGTGACCCCGGAGGCGGAAGCCGCTCTGGCGGGGGTGGATACGCTGGTGCTGGAGAGCAACCACGACGTGGAGTGGCTCCGCAGCGGGCCGTATCCCTATTCCCTGAAGGCCCGCATCCTGGGGGACGAGGGGCATCTGTCCAACGATGCGGCGGCGGAGTTCGCCGCCCGAATGGCCCGGTGCGGCACACGGTGCATCATTCTGGCCCACCTGAGCCGGGAGAACAACACCCCCCAGCGGGCTTGGGACACGGTGCAGCGACGCCTGAATACGGTGGAGGCGGAGGTACTGCTGGAGGTGGCCCCCCGCAGCGAGGTCAGTCTCCCCTATGGGACGGAGGTGGCGGTATGCAGCGAGTGACGGTGCTGTGCGTAGGCAAGCTGAAGGAGAAATTCTATCTGGAGGCGGCGGCAGAGTACGTCAAGCGGCTCCAGCGCTTCTGCAAGCTGGAGTTGGTGGAGCTGCCGGAGAGCCGTCTGCCGGAGTCTCCCTCCCCGGCGGAGGTACAGCGGGCGCTGGCGGCGGAGGCGGTGGCCATCCGGGAAAGGCTCCCCAAGGGCGGGGCAGTCATCGCCCTGTGCATCGAGGGAAAGCCCTGTTCCAGCGTGGAGCTGAGCCGTCGGATGGAGGAACTGGCCGTGGCCGGTAAGACGCAGCTGACCTTCCTCATCGGCGGCAGCGTGGGGCTGGACGAGAGCCTGAAGCGGCAGGCGGACTGGCGGCTGTCCATGTCCCCCATGACCTTCCCCCACCATCTGGCCCGGATCATGCTGCTGGAGCAGATCTATCGGGCGTATCAAATCTCCGCCGGAACAAAATATCACAAATGAAACACTTCCCTTTTAAGAAAATTCGTGATATAATACAAGGACATATATAAAGGAGGCCTATCCATGGAACTGAGTTACTGGGGTATCTCCCCCAATATCCCCGCTTGGCCCACTGACGAAAACGGTGAGCGGGAGCAGGCAGTCCTGCTTGCCCACACCTTCGATTCCCCTGCCGACGCAGACGTGACCATCTCCCTGCTGACGGCTTACGGGATCCCATGTTTCAAATACTACGACAAGGAGGGCGGCGCCGGAAAGGTCATCAACGGCTTCTCCGGCTTCGGCGTGGGATTGTACGTCCCGGCCTCCATGGCGGAGGACGCCCAGAATCTGCTGGCCTCCATGCCCATGCCCAACGAGACAGACGAGTAAACCGAAAGGAGCATCCATCATGTCTTATATGCAGGAATATGAAAAGTGGCTGGCATCCCCTGCCCTGAGTGAGCAGGAGCACGCCGAGCTGGAGAGCATCCGGGACGATGAGAAGGAGATCCGGGAGCGGTTCTATGGGCCGCTGGAATTCGGTACCGCCGGTCTGCGCGGCACCATGAAGGTGGGCCTGCACCAGATGAACATCCACGTCATCCGCTGGGCCACTCAGGGCTTTGCCAACGTCATCTGCGCTGAGGGCGAGGAGGCCAAGCGCCGGGGCGTGGCCCTGTGCATGGACTGCCGCAACCACTCTATGGAGTTTGCCAGAGCCGCCGCAGAGGTCTGCGCCGCCAACGGCATCCATGTGCGTATCTTCGAGTCGCTGCGGCCCACGCCGGAGCTGAGCTTCGCCGTGCGGGAATACGACTGTCAGGCGGGCATCAATGTCACCGCCAGCCACAATCCCAAGGAGTATAACGGCTATAAGGTCTACTGGTCCGACGGCGCCCAGCTGCCGCCCCAGCACGCTGCCGCCATTGCCCGTGAGCTGGAGCAGATCGACATTTTCACCGGCATCCGCCGGATGGAGTTTGACGATGCCAAGGCCCAAGGCCTCATTGAGATCATGGGCGCCGAGACGGACGAACGGTTCATGTCCCACGTCATGGCCATGGTCAACGACCGGGAGTCTATGGCCAAGGTGGCCGATACCTTCCATATGGTCTATACCCCCTTCCACGGCTGCGGCTGGAAGCTGGTGCCGGAGGCTCTGCGGGGTCTGGGCGTGAAGCATCTGCACTGTGTTCCGGAGCAGATGGTGCTGGACGGCAGCTTCCCCACGGTGGTCTCCCCCAATCCGGAGAATCCGGAGGGCTTCTATCTGGCCATCCAGCTGGCGGACAAGGTGGGTGCCGACTTCATTCTGGGCACCGACCCGGACAGCGACCGGGTGGGCATCATGGTCCGCAGCCGGGACGGCTCCTTCATCCCCGTCACCGGCAACCAGACGGGCGTTCTGATGCTGGATTACCTCATCGGGGCCATGCGCCGGGCAGGCAAGCTGCCGGAGCATCCCTACTTCCTCAAGACCATCGTCACCACGGAGATGGCCCGGAAGGTGGCCGAGGCCAATGGCGTCACCTGCTGCGATACCTTCACCGGCTTCAAGTTCATGGCGGAGAAGAAGAACCAGCTGGAGTCTCAGGGGCTGGGCCATGTGATCATGAGCTATGAAGAGAGCTATGGCTATATGCTGGGCGACTATGTCCGGGATAAGGACGCCGTTACCGCCTCCCTGATCCTGACGGAGATGGCGGCATGGTATGCCGTGCAGGGCATGACCCTGTTCGATGCGCTGGAGGCCCTGTACCGGAAGTACGGCTTCTACGGCGAAAAGACCCACAATCTGGTGATGCCGGGTCTGGACGGATTGGAGAAGATGGCGGCACTGATGAAGTCCCTGCGGGCCGCTCCCCCCACCCACATCGCCGGGGTAGAGGTGCTGCGCCGCAAGGACTACACCGACGGCAGCGTCATCGACTGCCGCACCGGTGAAAAGACTGCTATGGAACTCTCCGGCAGCAATGTGCTGCGATATGAGCTGGCGGACGGCACCGCCATTCTGGTGCGGCCCTCCGGCACGGAGCCTAAGATCAAGGTCTACATTCTCACCATCGGCAAGGATGAGGCGGAGCGGGACGAGAATCTGGCCAAGTACAGCCAGTGGGTCGCCACGCTGACAAAGTAACAGGAACGATAAAAAGAGGCGGTGCGGCTATGTCCCCCCCTCACAGGGGGAACAAGTGATCCCCAGGATACCCCGGCAGGTCATCGTGTTTACGATGCCTGCCGGGTTTCTCTGCGTCTTGGGGTTCTGGTGCTTCCAGTGTTTCCTCCACATCCTGCTGACCACTGCCGACATAGCCAATGCCGTTGTAGTAAATCTCCACGGTCTGGGGTGCGTGTTTAGACCACTTCACCTCTTTCTTGTGGACCACGATCCTCTCAATGAACAGCCACAGCAACTCTGGCGGCAGCTCCGTGATATCCGTGTATCGCTTTGCTTTATCAAGGAAGCTGTCCGTCCCGTTCACGGTTTCCCGCAGGCGCTGGATCTCTCCCTTTCTGTGGAATACCGGTGGCGTTTCCCGCCCCACACGGGTGTTCTCCCACTCCGGCGGGCAAGGGATGCCAGCAGGTGTGAAAGAAGGCTGCACGGGGCCCGACTTTGCCAAAAAGTAATATCGGGTTCGGTGAATTCACCGAACCCGATATTTTATGCTTTGCACGGGAAGAAATACTTTAGAATGCGAGGCATCGTTTTTTTGAGAACGGGTTTTGCAACATTGTCAAACCCGTTTTTCGGCGGCTGCCGCTTGTGACAAGATCGTCTGCAGCGCTTTCGTGCAGTCCGCTGTGATCGGGTTTGGCAATATGGCCGAACCCGATTCTGCGCCCTCACCTTCCGGCAACGTTGCCGAGAAGTTTCCGCCCGCAGGCGGCATGGGTGACTGGAGATTTCCCCAGCAAGCGCATTTGTCATACAAACGCTATGCTTGCGCCAGCGAAAGCAAACCCGGTATGGGAGTTTTTCATTTTATACCGACAGATAATTCATCAGAAATTGTAATAAGCCTGGATGGGATCAAGGCAGACAATCAATTACTGAGCTTCTAACTTGCTCACATCCAAAATCCTGTAGCGGCTGCGGCCAACGTGCTCCAAGATACCTCTATCGCAGAAAGAACGAAGCGTCCGCAGCAGATGCCGTTGACTGGTTTCCAGCACATCAGCGCAAAGTCTGGTGTTGTAGCCGAAGTAACCATCTTTTTGCTCCCGCAGAATAAACTGAGCTAATCTGGTTGGCAGCTGTTCATAGTGAATGAAATTTTTCCTGATATGCTCTGCCAGATACGAACAGGCGTAGTTGAGAAACTTTGTATCTTGGTGAAGCGCCTCCCCGTATAGATCCACGGAAAGACTCAGACACAGGCAGGGGGTCAGCGCTTCAATGGTATTAATGGCGGGCTTATTCCAAAGAGCGGAAGTAAGTCCTAAAATGTTAGGACTCTGATACTGCAGCTCGCAGTGCAGTTTTCCGCTTTTAGAAACGCTGGAGGCTATGAGTGCCCCATCCGCCAACAGCTGGATCTCCGGATAGACCTCACCGCTGTGGCACAGGGTTTCTCCTGCCTCACAACGCAGCAGGACAGAGCATTTCTCCAGATCAAGCGAGAAATGCTCTTGAAAATGGTGTTTTTCTATCAGTGCGCGTTTCAGCGCAGGATCGTTCAACTGGATCATAGCAAACATTCCTTTAGAAGGTGCAAAAGTAATCGTTTTCTTCTTGTGCAGCCATATTTCTTAGTAATAGTAAAGATAACATAGGTTTATAAAAAAGTAAAGGGATGACAAAACATTATCTCTGGAGAAACAAAAAATGGGCATTTGTCCTTGAGGAAAAAACAAATTTTGGGAAGTCCTTTTGTTTGCACGGTCGCATCAAAAATTCCTGGGAAACCGCAAAAAAGTTCGGCGAAAAGAACGTGACATATGTCATTTATTTTTAGCCGTCAAAGAATTATGATAGCAAAAATTAATTTTAAGTTTAGTGTTGCAAAGCAGTAAAGTGTTAAAGCGTTTGAAACCTCAAGCGCGAGGCTGAAATGCATTGATTCCGTTTAGAAGTGGAAATGCACAGAGGAAAGGTGGGTATCAACCATGTCAACACAGGTACAATTCAAGGATTACAGCATGGGTTTTAAGGACGATGACGGAAAGGTCTACAACCTGATCGACCATCTGAATATGCAGTTGGACGAAGGAAAGGCTTTGGGAATCGTAGGCGAATCCGGCTGCGGCAAAAGCATGACCAGCCTTTCTCTGATGCGGCTTCTGCCGGCTGCGGCCTCTGTGCAGGGAGGAGAGATCCTGCTCAATGGAGAGGATCTGCTGAAAAAGTCTGAGCCGGAGATGGAAAAGATCCGAGGAAAGCAGATCGCAATGATCTTTCAGGAGCCAATGACAGCGCTGAATCCAGTCATGACGATCGGCAAGCAGATCGGCGAATGTCTGAAGCTGCACCATCCGGAAATGAACGAAGATGAGATTCGGAAACAGGTCTGTGAGGCGCTGAATGATGTGGGCATTGCCAATCCAGAGACCCGGATCGATCAATATCCGCATGAATTTTCCGGCGGTATGCGCCAGCGGGTAATGATCGCCATGGCCATTATCAACCATCCCGCCATACTGATTGCCGACGAGCCGACCACCGCATTGGATGTAACGATCCAGGCGCAGATCCTGGATATCATGCGCCGCCTGAAGGGATCCTCCGGCAGTCTGATGCTGATTACGCACAATCTGGGGATCGTGGCAGAGATCTGCGAGGAGGTGGTAGTGATGTATGCGGGCCGTGCCATTGAGCGTGGCACACTGAAAGCGATTTTCGACAACCCGCTGCATCCCTACACCCAGGGACTGATGGCCTCCGTACCTACTATGCGCAGTGAAAAGAAGCCGCTCTATACCATACCCGGCACTGTGCCTACTGTGTATGATTTTAAGGAGGGGTGTCGGTTTGCGGATCGCTGCCAACACTGCACGGAGGAGTGCCGCACCAAAATTCCACCGGTAAAGCGGGTGGGAGAAGACCATATCGTTCAATGCTGGATGAACTTTGAAGGGGAGGAACCATACCATGAGTGAAAAAAAGGAAACCCCCATTTTGAAAGCAGAACATCTGACGAAGATGTTCCCTGTGAAAAAGCGAAAGCTGATTGAAAAACAGAAATACGTACACGCCGCAGAGGATGTCAGTTTCGAAGTCTATCCCGGCGAGGTGCTGGGAATCGTGGGAGAATCCGGTTCCGGTAAGTCCACGTTGGCCCGAACGATCCTTGCGCTGACGCCCTCCACCTCCGGGCAGGTGTTTTATCAGGGAGAGGACATTACGGACTTCAAGGTATCTGTCGGCGAAAAGCGTCGCCTGCGCAGCGAAATACAGATGATCTTTCAGGACCCCTACGCCAGCCTGAACCCAAAAATCAAGATCGGCAATGCGATCGCCGAGCCAATGCTGCTTCACGGTCAGGCATCCAGTTATGCTGAGGCAAAGGAAAAGATCCAGCACCTGCTGGAAGTCGTGGGGCTGCAGCCTGCGGTGTTCGACCGATATCCCCATGAGTTCTCAGGCGGTCAGCGGCAGCGTATCGGCATCGTCCGGGCCTTGGCGGTGAATCCAAAGCTGATTTTTTGCGATGAGTCCGTTTCCGCACTGGATGTTTCCGTACAGGCGCAGATTTTGAACCTGTTTCAAAGTCTGAAGGAGCAGTTTCATCTGACTTATGTGTTCATTGGCCACGATTTGGCTGTGGTTCGCTATATCAGCGACCGGGTCATGGTGATGTACTTGGGCAAGGTCATGGAGATCGCCCCGTACAGTGAACTGACGGGGGACAATATCCACCCATATACCCGGGCTCTGCTTTCCGCTGTACCGGAGCCCAGCATCTCGCTCCACAAGGAGCGGATCCTGCTGGAGGGAGATATTCCCAGCGCGGTAGATCCTCCGGCAGGCTGCCGATTCTGCCAACGCTGCTTCATGGCAAAGCCCATTTGTTTCGAGCAGGAGCCGGACATGAAAACGGTGGGGCCTGATCACTGCGTGCGCTGTCACTTTGCAAAGGAGGGTTGATCGATGGTTCGTTATCTTCTGAAACGTCTCGGGCGGGGTATTCTGACGATCCTGCTCTCCGTGACGCTGGTATTCTTTATTGTCCGCGCTATGCCCTCCAATCCCGTAGATCTGATGGTCAGTCCCCAGATGTCCGAGGAGGCGCAGCAGGCGCTGATCGAGGAGTTCGGCCTGGACCAGTCGAAGCTGACCCAGTACGGCCTCTATATGAAGGAATTGCTTCATGGCAACCTGGGAAGCAGCTTTGCCAAGCGAATTCCGGTTTCCCAGTATATTGCGGAAAAGCTGCCTTGGACGCTGCTGCTTTTGGCGGCAGTCATGCTGATCGTCATTCTGATTGGCATCAGCGTGGGCTTGTACGCAGCAGCCCACAAAGGAAAACTTTCGGACCGGGTCATCAGCGTGCTGGTGACGATGGGAATATCTGTGTTCATTCCATTTATGGCGTTCCTACTGTTGTACATTTTTTCCTTTAAGCTGAAGCTGCTGCCTACCGGCGGCGCGTATACGCCGCCCAAGGGCACCGGCTGGTCTTATTACGGCGACGTTGCCAAGCATCTGATCCTTCCCGCCATCGCCCTGTCCATCACCAACCTTGCCAATGCGGTGCTGTATACCCGCAACAGCATGATCGATGTGCTGCATGAGGACTATATTCGCACCGCTTACGCCAAGGGAAATAACAAGGGGCGTGTACTTCGTGTCCATGCGCTGAAAAATGCACTGATCCCCACTGTGACGGTCATCGGTATGCAGATTGGATTCATGGTAGGCGGCGCCACGGTAACGGAAACGGTATTCTCTTGGCCGGGCATCGGTCGGATGGTCTATGACGCTGTGAATGCACTGGATTACCCGGTGCTTCAGGGTGCGTTTCTTGTGATGGCGGTAGCCGTGGTAATCATGAGCTTTCTCACTGACCTTGTGGTCGCTTGGCTGGATCCCCGAATCAAGCTAGGAGGTTGATTATGAAAGAACGAAAAGGCTTCCTCTATTATTTTGTACGTAATCGCAACGGTATGATCGGCATGATCGGCGTCTTGCTGATTCTGCTGATCGGTCTGGTGGGGCCGATGCTGATCGCCAAACCAGATGGCTACACGCAGGATATTCTTCAGGCTCCCAGCGCTCTGCACTGGCTGGGGACCGACAACATTGGTCTGGATATTTTTGCAGAACTGGTCTGGGGTGCTCGCACCTCGCTGTACGTTTCCGTTATGGCTATGCTCATTGCCGGCGTGATCGGCATACCGGTGGGCCTGCTGTGCGGCTATAACACCGGCTGGCTCCGGGAAGTGATCGACGGCTTCATTGACATTTTTATGACGCTGCCCATGCTGCCGCTGATGATCATTATTGCGGCGGTAATGGGAACCTCTATTACCAACGTGGCGATCATCTTAGGTATCTTCTCCTGGCCGCAGTTGGCCCGTGTAACGAAGAACAGCACCATGAAGATCCGGGAGATGCAGTATATTGAGGCCTGCACCTGTCTGGGACTCTCCAAGCCCCGGATCCTCTTCAAACACATACTCATCAACGCTACCGGCCCGGTGTTCGTCAATATGACACTGGTGATGGCCTCCGCCGTGTTGACGGAAGCCAGCCTGAGCTTTCTTGGCTTGGGTGATCCGACCACTTGGAGCTGGGGGACCATGCTCAAGCGGGCGTGGGGGCAGAACGCCGTGATCAGCTCCCCCAATCCCTGGTGGTGGTGGCTGCTGCCCAGCTTGTGCATCGTCGTGTATGTGGTTTGCTTCAATTTGCTGGGAACGGCCATCAATGACAGTCTCAGCCCTAAATCCAGAGAGTGATTAGAAAGGAGTAGAAACGTATGTATGATTATCTGATTAAAAACGGCTTGGTAGTGGATGGCTCCGGAAAACCTGCTGTTAAAGCGGATGTTGCGGTAAAGGGTGACAAGGTTGCCCGTATTGCCCCTGATATTCAGGAGCCTGCTGCCGAGGTATACGATGCCGCCGGCAAATACGTGATTCCCGGCCTTATCGATCCCCACGTTCACGAGGAATGGTATTGCTTTGACGATGGGCGCTATGAGTCCTATATCCGTCAGGGCGTGACCACGCTGGTGAACGGCAATTGCAGCCACAGCATTACACCCGGACATAAAAAGGAAGTATTGGACTATTATCTGGGAAACGGCCTTGTGGGACTGAAGCAGTATCAGCGCTATCTGCGGGACTGGCCCGACTGGCATGATTTTGAGGGGTATGCTCAGGCCGTGGAACAGGTGGGAACCAACTGCAACTTTGTCACCCTGTTGGGCCACGGCAGTATCCGCCAGTATGTGATGCATGGTGCCTATAACCGGGCGCCGGACGAGTTGGAGCAGGCACAAATCGAAAATATCATCCGCCACAACATGGATCAGGGCGCCTGGGGTATTTCCTTCGGTCTGGACTATGTCCCCAGCCGGTATGCCTCTATGGAGGAACTGTGCAATGTAGTCAGTCAGATCAAACGATATGACGCAGTTTCCGCAGCCCATCTCCGCCACCAGATCGGTATTCCCGAGTCTACTGCGGAATTCTGCGAGGTGGGCCGCCGCACCGGTGCCAAGATCCAGATCTCCCATCTGGCTTCCGCCGTGCCCGAGGCATATGACATTGCTCTGAAAGCCATCGAAGAAGACGGCGTTCGCGCCCGGATCGATGTGATTCCCAGCAGTGTGGGACACTGCACCGGCAAGGAGCGGATGCTGCTGTTCACCATGGCCCTCAGTGACGAGCTGTTCAGTCAGGGCATTGAGGGTGTTAAGAGGGCGCTGCATACGCCTGAGGGCCGGGCAATGATCAAGAAGGACAACTATACCTTTGCCGGTCCTAAGGACAAGGTCTATATCGTCAACTCAGATGATCCCCATCTGGAAAACCGATCTGTCCGGGATATTGCGCAGGAGCGGGGCATCGACGAGGATGACTGTATGCTGGATCTGCTGGGGGATGAGAAGAACTATGTGTTCTGGCTCAACGCACCCGCCGCCAATGTGCCCAGCAACTTCATCGACCACTGTGAATCCATCGTGAAGAATCCCTATGTTTCCGTAGGCAGCGACACCATCATGGGAGATCCCGCGGATCCTTACGATTGGTACGAGATCCGACGCCGGGGCGGGTTCGCCATCTTCGCCCAGATGTATGTGGGCAAGGGCGTTCCCTATGAAGAGGTTGTCCGCAGAAATACCAGCATGGTGGCCGATCACTTCGGCATCTATAAGCGGGGCCGCCTGGTGGAAGGCAATTACGCCGATATCGCCGTGATCGATCTGCCCAACTACCGGTATCCGGAGATGGATCAGATGCAGTACAAAACACCGCAGATGAATGCCACCGGCTGCGATCTGGTGCTATGCAACGGCAAGGTCGAACTGAAAGACGGTGACCTGCTGAGAACCTACGCAGGGCGTGTCCTTCGGAAAAATGCCCAGGGCTGAGTGTCGGCCCAATCAATTTCAAACGTTGCAGTGAAGCTGTGATGAAATATTACTGGAGGTAACAATATGAAAAAATTTCTTGCACTCGTGTTGTCTCTCTGCCTGGTGCTTTCCCTGGCAGCCTGCGGCGGAAAGCCGGCGGATGATGACACTGCCGAAGGTTCCAAGACCGGCGGCACCATACAGGTGGGCCTGAACAGTGCTCCCGTGAGCATGAATATCTGGTGCCAGAATGACCTGAATTCTGCAACCATCATGAATCTGGTCTGCCCCAACCTCGTTGCCATTGATGATGACGGCAACAAGTATGACTATTTGACTGAGTCCTCCGAGGCCAACGAGGACTGCACCGTCTGGACCATCAAGCTGAAGGAGCTCTACTGGAATGATGGTACCCCCGTCACTTCTGCGGATCTGCTGTTCACCGCCAAGTACGGTGTGGAGCATCACATCGGCTTCTTCGACAGCTACTATGGTCTGGTGGATTTTGAAAAGTCCTCCTGCCCGGATGAGCGCACCGTGGAATTTGCTCTGACTTCCGGAAACGTGAACTTCTGGAAGGGCGCCGGCAACTGGATACCCGTGATGCGTGAGAGCGAGTGGTCCTCTGTGGAAGAGCCCACTACCTATTCTTACTCCGGCGCTGGTTACGGTCCCTACTATGTTTCCGAGTGGGTGGACGGCGAATATGTCACTCTGAAGCGCAACCCCTATTTCACTCAGGCCAATGACGGTGCCGGAGCCTGCATTGATGAAGTGGTATTCCGCGTGTACACCGACGAGAATGCTATGGTGCTGGCCTTGCAGAACGGCGAGGTCGATGTCTGTGCCAACTTCCTCAGCGCATCTTCCATTTCTCAGCTGCAGAGCAACTCCAACTATCAGATCGAATCTGTTGGCTCCCTTGGTTATACGCTCCTCACCTTCTCTCAGTCCAACGAACTGCTGCAGGATGTGAATGTTCGTAAGGCCCTGGCCGCCAGCTGCGACCGTGAGGCTCTGGTAAGCGTGGCCATGTCCGGCGCTGCAACACCGATGTACACGCCTATCAGCCCCGTTTACAGTGACTTTACCGCTTCCAACATCCGTCAGCCTGAGTTTGATACCGCTGCTGCCGCCTCCATTTTGGAGAACGCCGGTTATGTGGATACCAACGGCGACGGCATCCGTGAAAGCGCCGATGGCAAGCCTCTGAGCTTCACCATTACCTACAAGGGCACGATGGCCAATGTGGACGGCGTCATGTCCATTCTGTCCTCTGACTTTGCCAAGGCCGGCGTGGAATTGAAGCTGCAGCCTGTGGACGCCGCAACTTTCTCCGCCAACGTGACTCAGGGCCACAAGTATGACATCAGCTACAGCAGCTGGGGAACCATCGACGATGTGGATACCACCCTGCTGACGGTCTTCGGCATCGGCCAGACTCTGAACTTCATGGAGTTCAACAGTCAGGAGCAGGAGGATCTGCTGAATGCCATGCAGAGCGAAACCGACTACAACAAGCGTGTGGAGCTGCTGAACCAATGGCAGTCGTGGTTTGTGGAGAACCTGCCCTGCTGCCACCTGTTCGTGCCCAACAACACCTATGCCGCTGACACCACCAACTTCACCGGCTGGCACCTGTCCCCCGGCAATAGCGCGTTCCTGGCCTGCGCCAACTTTGTCAACGTCCATGCGAAATAAAGCACCCCTGCTGATTCGTATGTAATGGTTGCATGGAGAGAGGGGGGCTCCTGCGGGAGCCCCCCTCTTTTCAAAAAAGATTATGAAGAAAGGTGTTTGAACTGATGAACTTTGTACAAAAACCTGCTTACAAGGGTTATAAGGCTTATGAATATCTGGAAGAGGGCAAGGACTATCCAAAGATCGAATGGGCACAGTGGGACTGGGCCGGACGCCATGTTGTAGAGCTGGAGCCGGATCAGGAAGCCATGGTGCAGGAGATCCTGAAGAAGCATCCTTACATCAGCCTTCACGATCACCCTACATTTTACCCAAAGGATATGTCCAGCATTGACCACATTTATGATTCCATGCGGCAGGGCCGCGCTATCTGCGGTTATGAAGCACTGTCCTATTCCAATATTGACTGCATCTTCGACAACATGATGGACGGTGTGAATATCATCTCCAGTCCCGGCGGCTGGAAGTGGATCGACATTATTCATGATCTGGGAATGCGGCTGTGCGACCTTGCTCATCAGGATTTTCTGATCCAGTGCAAGACGGTCGATGACATTTTTGCTGCCAAGAAGGCTGGCAAGATCGCCTGGGTGCCTTGCATTGAGGGCGCAGCTCCCATTGAAAACGAAGTGGATCGCATCGATATTCTCTACGGTCTGGGCGTCCGTCAGTTGGGCGTGACCTATTCTGAGAGCAACGCTTTGGGTAATGGCATGAAGGAGGATCACGACGGTGGCTTGACCATGTTCGGCAAGCAGTGCGTGGAGCGGATGAACAAGGTGGGTATGCTTATTGATGTGTCCCACTGTGGCCAGCAAACAGCCTATGATGCGGTCATGTATTCCAAGAAACCCATTATCATGAGCCACGTGGGCGCCAAGGGCGTATGGGACATTAAGCGTATGGCCGGCGATGATCTCATTAAAGCCATCGGTGCCAAGGGCGGCGTGGTCGGTATTGAATCTGCCCCCCACACGACCATGTCCAAAACCAAGATGACCCATGATCTGGACAGCGTGATGGAGCACTTCGAGTATGTGAAGAACCTGATCGGCATCGACCACGTTGGTTTTGGCGTGGACTGCCTGTACGGCGACCATGTGGGCGTACACCACGCCTTTGCCGCCGCCCTGTCTACAGCGGAAACTGCGAATACCTCTTACGAGGAAGTGCCCTTCGTCTGGGGCCTGGAGAATCCCACAGAAGCCAGCTGGAACATCATCCGCTGGCTGGTAAAGCACAATTACAGCGAAGAGGACATCGGCAAGGTCATCGGCGGCAACGCCATCCGGGTGCTGCGGGAAGTCTGGGCCTGACCGTTCTGCTGAACAGGAGCAAATTGTATGGAATTTCAACTGAAGAAAGGGTATCGCCCCTATGAGGCGTATCAGTATCTTGAGCCGGGAAAGGATTTTAAGGTCATTGACTGGGCGGACTGGGACTGGGCCGGCCGAAACATCCTGCCCCTGAATCCGGAAGAAGAGATCCGGTGCAGGGAACTGCTGGAAAGGACGCCCTACGTCAGCCTCCACGATCATCCGGACTTTACCACACGGGATATGTCCACCTGTGAACCGCTGTTTGACGCCATGCGGACTGGCCGGGATCGCTGCGGATATGAGGCGCTGGCCTATTCCAACATCGACTGTATCTTCGATAATATGATGGACGGCACCAACATTATTTCCAGTCCTAACGGTTGGAAGTGGATCGACATCATTCATGATCTGGGGATGCGGCTGTGTGACCTGGCCCATCAGGATTTTATTGTCCATTGTAAAACCGTGGACGATATCTTTGCCGCAAAAAAAGAGGGCAAGATCGCCATGGTGTTTGTGATCGAGGGAGCTGCTCCCATTGAAAACGAGGTGGACCGCATTGACATCCTGTATGGATTGGGCGTCCGCCAACTGGGCGTGACTTATTCCGAGAGCAATGCATTGGGGAGCGGCTGCAAGGAGGACCACGACGGCGGGCTGACCATGTTCGGCAAGCAATGTGTGGAGCGAATGAACAAAGTGGGTATGCTTATTGATGTGTCCCACTGCGGTTCTCAGACCGCTTATGACGCAGTGGTCCATTCCACCAAGCCCATTATTATGAGCCATACCGGAGCGAAGGGTGTTTGGAACACAAAGCGCCTTGCAAGCGACGAATTGATTCAGGCCATTGCTGCCAAAGGCGGTGTGGTCGGTATCGAGGCTGCCCCACACACCACCATGTCAAAGACCCGTATGACCCACGATATTGACAGTTACATGGAGCACTTCGAATATGTAAAGAATCTGGTGGGCATCGACCATGTGGGATTCGGCGTGGACTGTATGTACGGCGACCACGTGGGCCTGCATCACGCTTTTGCCGCAGCCCTGTCTACCGGGGATACTTCCAAAACCACGGTGCCTTATCAGGAGGTTCCCTTTGTGAAGTATCTGGAAAATCCGACTGAGGCAAGCTGGAATATTCCCAGATGGCTCATCAAACACGGTTATACGGATGAGGAAATTATCAAGGTGCTGGGCGGCAATGCCATCCGGGTGCTGCGAGAAGTCTGGTCCTAATTAAAAACAGAAAGGAAACCATGCAATGGAGTACAAAATGAAGCCTGCCTATAAAGGCTACAAAGCATATGAGTATCTGGAGGAGGGAAAGGATTTCCCCAAATTTGAGTGGGCCGACTGGGACTGGGCCGGCCGCCATGTAGTAGAGCTGGAACCGGAGCAGGAGGCTCGTGTTGCGGAGCTGCTGGCAAAATATCCCTATGTCAGCGTCCATGATCATCCGACTCTGTTCCCGAAGGACGTTACCAGCAAGCAGAATATCGACAATGTGATGCGCAACGGCCGGGAGATGACCGCTTATGAAGCACTGGCCTATTCAAATATCGACTGCGTATTCGATAACCAGCTGGACGGTGTGAATATCATCTCCAGTCCCGGCGGCTGGAAGTGGATCGACATCATTCACGATCTGGGTATGCGGCTGTGCGATCTGGCTCATCAGGATTTTATTGTCCATTGTAAGACCGTGGATGACATTTTTGCCGCCAAGAAGGCCGGAAAGATCGCCATGGTATTTGTGGTGGAGGGAGCCGCTCCTATTGAAAACGAGGTAGACCGCATCGATATTCTCTACGGCTTGGGCGTCCGCCAGCTGGGTGTGACCTATTCCGAAAGCAATGCGCTGGGCAACGGCTGCAAGGAGGTCCATGACGGCGGCCTGACCATGTTCGGCAAGCAGTGCGTAGAGCGAATGAACAAGGTGGGTATGCTCATTGACGTATCCCACTGCGGCCCTCAGACTGCTTATGATGCAATCACCTATTCCAAGAAGCCGATCATTATGAGCCATGTGGGGGCAAAAGGCGTGTGGAACACCAAGCGGATGGCCAGCGATGAGATGATTCAGGCCGTTGCTGCCAAGGGCGGCGTGGTCGGCATTGAGGCCGCTCCCCATACCACTATGTCCAAAACCAAGATGACCCACGATCTGGACAGCTTTATGGAGCACTTTGAATATGTGAAAAACATGGTGGGTATCGACCATGTGGGCTTTGGCGTGGATTGCCTGTACGGTGATCACGTGGGCGTGCATCATGCCTTTGCACAGGCACTGTCCATCGCCGCTACCTCCAAGACCGGTGCGGAGTATGAAGAGGTCCCCTATGTGAAGTATCTGGAGAACCCCACCGAATCCAGCTGGAACATTATCCGCTGGCTGGTAAAGCACAACTACAGCGATGAGGATATTGCCAAGGTCATCGGCGGTAACGCCATCCGGGTGCTGCAGGAAGTCTGGGCCTGATGCGAAAACGGATGCAGGCAGCAGACTGTTTTTAGAAATATCCGAATCGATCATTTCCCACGTTGACCGCTATTCGTGTGTCTACCATAAGGAATCGAAATTGATAAAATGCTAACCTGAAAGCTGCAAGTCCTTTATTGATCAAATCGGCGGCAATATACCTAATGAGGTATATTGCCGCCGATTTATATGCTCTGAACGCAATTCATGTTGTCCTTGTGCGTGGATAACTTATGCCGCACCGTCTCTTTTTTTCTTGTAGGAAGCCTTCCTTATCCCGGTCACAGGGCCTGTGGGCGGGACTCCAGCAGCTCACGGGCGCAGGAGCGGACCGTCTCCTCTTCGTCGTAGGGGATCTTCTTCCCCTGCACCAGCTGGTATCCCTCCCGGCCCTTGCCGCATAGCAGCAGCATATCGCCGGGACACAGCTGCTCCAGCGCATAGCGCACCGCCTCCCGGCGGTCCACAATCCCCACATGGGGGCAGCTGCCGGGACCGAAGCAGGTAGCAATGTCCGCAATGACCTCCGCCGGGTCGTCCCGATCCGGGTCGTCGGTGGTAATAATGGCCAAATCGGCCCCCTTGGCCACTGCCTCCCCCAGCTGGTGGCGGCGCACTCTGGTGCGGCCGCCGGTGCCGAACACGGCGATGATGCGAGCCGGATCGTAGCTGCGGGCCGTTTGCAGCAGGGCGTTCATGCTGATGGAGTTATGGGCAAAATCCAGCACCACGGTACATCCCGGCATCACATCCGGCAGCACCTCAAACCGGCCCGGCACCGTCACATAGCTGAGGGCCTCCGCCAACTCGCAGGTGCGGTCCGTATAACGCCCCACCAGTGCCACCACCGCCAGAGCGTTGTAGACGTTGTACTCCCCCGGCATCCGAATGTGGTAGGTGGTGCCGGCCGCCGTGAACTCCATACCGAACAGGTCCCCGGCCTTCAGGATGTTCACTCTCTCCGCCCGGAGATCCGCCGGACGGTGAATGGCATAGGTGCTCTTTTCGCAGGGACTGCCCGCCATCATGTACTCCGCCTCCGGGTCGTCGGCGTTGAAGATGCCGTGGCGGCACTGGGCGAACAGCCGCTTCTTGCTGTCCCGGTAGTGGGCATAGTCCGGGTGCTCCTCGGTACCGATGTGGTCCGGGGAGAGGTTGGTGAACACCGCCGTATCGAAGGTGATGCCGTCCACCCGGTGGCGGGCCAGCGCCTGAGAGGACACCTCCATCACCACATACCGGACGCCCTCGTCCCGCATGGCCCGAAACAGCCGCATCAGCTCGTAGCTCTCCGGTGTGGTATTGCTGGTTCCCACGTGCTTCCCGGCGTAGGCGGCCCCGTTGGAGCCAATGACGCCGCAGGCCAGGCCCATGCGGTTCATGACGGAGCAGGCCGTCTCCGCCACGGTGGTCTTGCCCTTGGTGCCGGTGACGCCGATGATGGTCACATCCCGCTGGGGAAAGCCGAAAAACGCCGCCGAGATCTGCGCCAGCGCCTGACGGGCATCCGATACCCGCACCACGTCCGCATCCTCCGGCACATCCAGTGTCCCCTCGCTGACGAAACAGCGGCAGCCCTGTGCATAGGCCGCCGGCGCAAAGTCCTCTCCGTTGGAACGGGCGCCCCGCAGACAGAAAAACAGGCTCCCGGTCTGCGCCTTCCGGGAGTCGTAGGTCAGCGCCGTGATCTCCTCTTCTCCGCAGCCGCCGGATAGTAACTGCACGCCGGAGCGCTCCAGCAGGTCCTTTATCTTCATGGGAAGGTCCCCCCTTTTATACGAGATAGGCGGCAGGACAAGACATCCCGCCGCCTATATTATACCAATAATTGTGCCGGATGCAACCTCTCCGGCGCAGAAAATCCGGCCTTAGCGCCAGACCTCGCCGAAGAAGAACAGCGCCACCGTGCCGGGGCCCACATGGCCACCGGTGACCGGCTCATAGCACACCGAGAGGATCTCACCGGTCTGACCGGCATCCCGCAGCTTAGCCTGCAGCCGCAGCGCCCCGTCCGGACAGTCGGCATGGGCGATACCTACCGTCCGGGTGCCGTCCACAGCGTACTCCTTATACAACTCCGCCAGCGTCTCCATGGCCTTCAGCTGACCACGAACCTTGCTGTGCTGGATGATGTGGCCCTCCGGATCGGACTGAAGGATGGGCTTGATCTTCAGCAGAGAGCCCGCTACCTGCGCCGCAGCGCTGATGCGGCCGCCCCGGCGCAGATACTTCAGGTCGTCCACCATGAAGAACTGGCGCATCCGCCCGCAATTTTCCTCGGCCTGCCGGATGATTTCATCTGCCGTACAGCCCTTCTCCAGCATTTTGGCTGCCTCCAGCGCCACGAGGCCCTCTCCCAACGAAGCGCCGCAGGTATTCAGTACCCGGATCATGCGGTCAGGATACTCGCCCCGCAGTTCCTCCGCCATGAGCTCGGCGCTCCAGCAGGTGCCGCTGATGCCGCCGGAGATGGCCATATACAGCACGTCGTCCCCGTCCTTGAGGGCGCTCTCCATGGTGTCCCGGATCAGGGCCGGACTCACCAGTGAGGTCTTGACCTCGGCGCCCTTCCGCATGGCCTCGTAGTAGTCGTGGCCCACCAACTCCGTGGGTTGGCCATCCAGCAGATACGTCAGGGGCATAGCGGTGATGTGATACTGCTCCAGCAGGTGGGGCGGGATGTTGGCCGCCGTATCGGTGAAAATTCTCAGCATAGCTTTCTACTCCTTCTTATACCCGCACCCGCAGCCAGTCCGCCAGTGTGTCGAACAGCCGCTCATAGCCGGGCATGGTCAAATGGATGCCGTCTGCGGCGATGAGCCGCATCAGCTTGTGGTCGTTGAGGAACTCCTCCCGCACCGGGATCAGGGGCAGGTCTTCGGCATAGGCCAGTTGGGTCACCGCATCGGAGTACATCTCCTGATGCCGGTAGATCATCTGCACGTCCCCCAGCCAGTCCATGATCCGCTCCTTCCGCAGTCCGTCCCGACAGATGAAGGCCAGATACCGGGTGGCGTCAATGGGCGGCAGACTCATGAGCACCGGCTGGGTGCCCTTCTCCCGCAGCATGGTCACCGTGTGACGGAGCTTCTCCCGAAAGGCAGACAACTCTGTCCGGGGATGATGGTTCCCCGCCGGGTCTGCGTCGATGGCCGCCCAGTCGTAGTCACTGTCGTTGCCGCCGTAGGCCACCAGTGCATAGTCGGCCTCCAGCCCCCGGTCCAGATCGTGCTGCACCAGCGACTCGCCCTTGGAGATGGTGGCTCCCATTTTGGAGCGGTTCACCACCTGCGTCCGGCGTTCCGGATAGCGCTGCAGTACCTCGTCGTAATGGAAATGATAGTGATACCTCTCATCCGGCATGGTGGCCTTCAATAAGGAATCACCATAAATATACACCTGCTTGGGCATAATAGCAAGCCCCCTATCTTCCTTTTTTCTAATATAGCATATTAGATTCTGGAAGTCAACAGGTTATCTGCTATTTGCCCTTGCAAATAACAAGTTTTTCTGATATTATATAGTAGTTATATCAAGGCTGTTAAGAAAAACAGCCGACTTCCACGCTGCCGGTGCGCCGACGGCGCCTGCACAGGAGGTTCGCCATGTCATACGATAAGGAACTCATCATTCATAAGCTGGAGCGCTGGGACCGGTTCATCACCAATTACCATCTGCCGGACTGGGATTCCATCCCCGATCTGGGACTCTACATGGATCAGGTGGTGGTGTTGCTGGTGCAGTATCTCAGCTTCATCCCGTCCATCCCCGGCGGCAAGGAGAGCTTCGTCACCTCCTCCGCCATCAACAACTATGTGCGCCTGAAGATCATGCCTGCTCCGGTGAAGCGGAAGTACTACCGGGTACACATCGCCTACCTCATTATGATCCTCACCATGAAGCAGAGCATCAGCATCAGCGACGTGCAGAAAATTTTGCCCGCCGACAGCAGCGAGGACTGCGTGCGGTCGGTATACGAGGCCTACTCCGAAAAATTCCGGCAGCTGGCCCTGTTCTTCAACCAGCAGGTCCAAAGTGCCGCCACCGACATCCGCACCCCCTCCGGGAACGAGGAGGGGGCCGTGGGGCGGCTGGTCATCGAGTGCGGACTCATCGCCGGGTTCTCCAAAATTCTGGCGGAGAAGCTGATCCGCCTGTGCGACGCCGATACGGAGGCCGTTCTGGCCGCCGAGCAGCCCCATGAGTAACGCCGTCTGTCCCGCCCGCCGCCTGACGGAGGCGGATGCAGCGCAGGTCTGTGCGCTGATGCAGGGCAATCCCCTGTTCTACCGGTATCACCCGCCGCAGCCCACGCCGGAGAGCATCCGGACCGATATGACCGCCCTGCCGCCGGGAAAAGCTATGGAGGATAAGTGGTTCGTGGGCTTTTACGACGGGGACTGCCTGATCGCCGTGATGGATCTGATCTTGAACTATCCCGCCGCCGACACCGCCTTCATCGGCCTGTTCATGACGGCTCATGACCGTCAGGGCTGCGGACTGGGCAGCCGCATCCTCCGGGACTGCATGGCCCGGCTGTCTGCCGCCGGGTATCACCGGCTGCGACTGGCGGTGGATGCGGGCAATCCTCAGAGTCTGGCCTTCTGGACCAAGAACGGCTTCACCCTCACCGGTGAGGTCCACCCCAATGATTTTTCCGCCTATCTCCCTATGGAACGCAGTATTTGAAGCAGCAAGCCCTCCGGCCTTGGCCGGAGGGCTTTTTCTTCATTTTTCCTTTATTGCAGCATCTGCCCCACCACGCAGCGGCCGTCGGACCAGACAGCGGTGATGTTGTGGCGGTGGAGCATATATATGGCCCGCTCGAACCGCTCCCGCACCGTCAGGGGATGGCTGGCCTCCGTGAAGTCACCGTCATCCACCACAATGGCGTGGAGCCGATTGCCTGGGGCGAAGCCGTCCCCGTCCCCGAAATAACGGTGGCCTGAGCTGGTAGCCAGGTAGTAGGCCTCCGGCACCGTCAGGAAGTCCTCGGACCAGTCGGTCTCGATGCGCTTGATCTTGGAGGCCCGGATGCTCATGGTAGCCACCTTATACATGGGCAGGCAGGCGCCGCCGGCAATGTCGGACCCCAGCGTCACCCAAATACCCTGCTGGAGCATCTCCCGCACCGGCGACACGCCGCTGCACAGATTGATGTTGGAACCGGCGCAGTGAGCCACCACCACCCCGGCCCGGCGCATGGCGTCGCACTCCCGCCGGTCGGAGTGTACACAGTGGGCCATGATGGTGTGCTCCTTCCACAGGCCGTACTTATCATAGGTCTCCCAGTACTGCTGACAGTCCGGGTGCAGCTCCTTTACCCACTGGATCTCCCCCAGATTCTCCGACAGGTGAGACTGGACATACAGCCCCTTCTCCTGCGCCAGACGGCCCAGCGCCGCCATCAGCTCATCGGTGCAGCTGGGGGTGAAGCGGGGGGTCAGAATGGGCTTGACGTGGTCGAAATGACATCCCTCCAGCCACCGCAGTGTCTCCCGGACAGATTCCTCCGTGGTCTCCTGCAAGATGCCGGGCAGGCCGTTGCGGTCCATGTTCACCTTGCCCACATAGCCGGTGACGCCGGCCCGCTCCAGCTCCTCCATGAGGATCCACGTGGCGTCGGTGTGGAGGGAGGAGAACATACACACACGGGTGGTGCCGTTGGTGATGAGGTCCGTGGCCAGACGGCGATAGATGCGGCGGGCGTAGTCCGTGTCGGCAAACCGTGCCTCCGTGGGGAAGGTGTAGGTGTCCAGCCACTCCAGCAGCGGTAGGTCCATGCCCATGCCCAGCATGGGGTATTGAGGGGCGTGGAGGTGCATATCCGCAAAGGACTGCATCACCAGTGCCTGACCGTAATCCACCAGCGGCGCCGTAGCATATTCCAGTGGCAGCCGGTCATAGACGCCCCGGATCACGCCGTCCTCCAGCACCAGATAGCCCTGCTCCGTGATCTGCAGCTCCCCCAGCGCCGGGGCCTGCACGATGTTTCCCTTCAAAACCTGCACCATATCCGTTTCCTTCCTTTCCGCAAAAAATAGGCACCCCGCCGCTTTTCCGGCAGAGCACCCATAGTAGAGCCTTCGGCGGCTCCGTAGAAACGCCTTGCACCATTTCCGCAAGGCTATATGAGCTTCCCTATCACGGGCCGCAGCCCGTTTTTCTGTTCAGCCGTTCAGGTCACCTGACTGCTCTCACTCTCCCGGTTATACGGTGTCTCTCCCTGTGCCAGCATAGCCTGATGCTCTTCGGCTGACAGGAGCAGGTCGTCTACCTGTATATCGCCCACTTCCACGATCTCACAGCTGTCCGCATCGTTCTCCAGCAGCTGCTCCAAGGCCGGGAAACGCTCATAGACCTCGATCCGCACCTTATTGGGTATTTCATCAGCGTCCAGAGAAAAGATACCATAGTCGTTCATATAGGGGACCAACGCATCCTTCATGGCCTCCAATTCAGCCATAGAACGTTCCACTTGCTGCAGCCGGACTCCGCCCCTTTCTCCTCCGGTTTTTCACACCGGGCAGCAACGGGCCTGCACTCTATGGTGATTTTACCATATATCCCTCCTCTTTGCAAGGGTGGATTTGTTTATATTTCCGCCGGTGCCTGACTCTCACCGGGAAAATATTTCCCGCCGTGGTTGAAAACTTCACAATTTCCGTTTAAGATAGAACCAGTCTCCCTCGGAGACAACTACAAGCGAGGTATTTCTATGAAAACGATCGGCAACATCCTCTGGTTTCTCTTCGGCGGACTCATCGGCGGACTGAGTTGGGTGCTGGCGGGCTGCCTGTGGTGCGTCACCATTGTGGGCATCCCTGTGGGCCTTCAGTGCTTCAAATTCGCCTCTCTGGCCTTTTTCCCCTTCGGCAAGGAGGTCGTCTACGGCGGCGGGGGCTTCTCACTGCTGGTGAACATTCTCTGGCTGCTGCTCTCCGGAATGGAGATGGCCTTGGGCTATGTCATTCTGGGATGCCTGTGGTGCGTCACCATTGTCGGGGTCCCTGTGGGCCTCCAGTGCTTCAAAATGGCCCGTCTGGCCCTGATGCCCTTTGGGGCGTCGGTTGTGTAGCTTTTTGTTCCCATGATCCCCACTTTTTTATGAAAAACACTTGCATTGTACCACTCGTTGTGCTATGATTCTTCCACGGATCGGAGCACTTCGATCTTAGGAGCTGCGCCTGTTTCAGCGCAGCAATCGCAATTTACAGGAGGCAATTTATCATGAAACACATTGGTTTGTTCGCCGCCGGTCTGCTGTTCGGCACGGCCGGCCTGAAGATCCTCACCAGCAAGGACGCTAAGAAGGTCTATGCCCACACCACCGCCGCCGCTCTGCGTGCCAAGGACTGCATCATGCACACCGTCACCTCTGTCCGTGAGGGCGCCGACGACATCTACGCCGACGCCAAGGCCATCAATGACCACCGGGCCGCTGAGGCCGAGGCCGAGACCATTGAGGACACTTCCGCACAAGAGGCTTAAGTTCAGCACTGCGTTATAGGAAGAGCCGCATTCTGCGGTTCTTCTTTCGTTTGGAGGTTCAAACTGATCTATGAAATGCAACATTCTCCACGAGTCCCCCAACCGCCTGCGGGTACATCTGCACTGCACCCGGATGTCGTTGCATGAGGCGGATCTGCTGGAATACTATCTTCGCAGCGTAGACGGTGTCACGGAGGTCACGGTCTATGACCGCACACAGGATGCCGTGGTGCACTACACCGGCCAGCGCAGCGCCGTGATCGGCGCACTGGCTTCCTTCTCCTTCGCCAAGGCCGAGGTCATGGAGCTGGTGCCGGAGCACACCTCCCGTGCTCTGAACCGGGAGTTCGAGGACAAGCTGGCCATGACGGTGATGCGCCGTATCTTCTCCAAGCTGTTCCTCCCCGCCCCCATCACCACGGCCATGGCCCTGTACCGCTCCGTGAAGTACATCCGGGAGGGGCTGACGGCCCTGTGGCACGGCAAGCTCTCCGTGGCGGTGCTGGACGCCACCGCCGTCACCGTCTCTATGGTTCGGGGCGACTTCTCCACCGCCGGCTCCGTCATGTTCATGCTGCGGCTGGGCGAAATTCTGGAGGAGTGGACCCACAAGAAGTCTGTGGCCGATCTGGCCGGGGCCATGTCCCTGAATGTGGACAAGGTATGGCTGCAAAGGGGCGATACGGAGGTACTGGTTCCCATCGGTGACGTACAGCTGGGCGACCGGATACTGGTCCGCACCGGCAACCTTATCCCGCTGGACGGTCAGGTGGTCAGCGGCGAGGCCATGGTGAATCAGGCCTCCATCACCGGCGAGTCCATGCCCGTGGTCAAGCGCCCCGGCAGTCCGGTATACGCCGGAACAGTGGCCGAGGAGGGCCAATGCGTGGTGGAGGTGCAGAAGGTGCAGGGCAGCGGCCGCTACGACCGCATCGTCCGGATGATCGAGGAGTCCGAGAAGCTGAAATCCACCACCGAGGACAAGGCCGCCCGTCTGGCGGACCGGCTGGTACCGTATACGCTGGGCGGCACGGTGTTGACGTACCTGCTGACCCGGAACGTCACCAAAATGCTGGCGGTGCTGATGGTGGACTTCTCCTGCGCTCTGAAGCTCTCCATGCCCATCGCCGTGCTGTCCGCCATGCGGGAGAGCAGCGGCTATCACATCTCCGTCAAGGGCGGACGCTTTTTGGAGGCGGTGGCCAAGGCGGACACCATTGTGTTCGACAAGACCGGTACCCTCACCTACGCCGTCCCCACGGTGCAGGACGTGGTCCCCTTCGGGGGTCACGACGCTCAAGAGATGCTGCGTCTGGCGGCGTGTCTGGAGGAGCACTATCCCCACTCCATGGCCACCGCCGTGGTGGAGGAGGCCAAGCGCCGGGGCCTGTCCCACGAGGAGTACCACTCTCAGGTGCAGTACATCGTGGCCCACGGCATCTCCAGCATGGTAAACGGCGAAAAGACCCTCATCGGCAGCGCCCACTTCGTTTTCGAGGACGAGGGCTGCACCATCCCCGCCGGGGAGCAGGAGAAGTTCGATGCCCTGCCCACCCAGTACTCCCACCTCTATTTGTGTCTGGCCGGGCAGCTGGCGGCGGTGATCTGTATCCACGATCCCCTGCGGGCTGAGGCCAAGGACGCCATCCGTGCGCTCCACGACTGCGGCATCCGCAAGGTGGTCATGATGACCGGCGACAACCGCCGTACCGCCGCCTGTGTGGCGGAGGAGGTAGGGGTGGACGAGTTCCACGCCGAGGTCCTGCCGGAGGATAAGGCAGACTTCATCCGCCGGGAGCGTGCCGCCGGACACACGGTCATCATGATCGGTGACGGCGTCAACGACTCCCCTGCCCTGTCGGAGGCCGATGCCGGTATCGCCATCTCCACCGGTGCCGCCATCGCACGGGAGATCTCCGATATCACCATCACCTCCGAGGATCTGTTCCAGCTGGTGACGCTGCGGCGCATCAGTCAGAGCCTTATGGATCGCATCCATCGGAACTACCGCTTCATTGTGGGCTTCAATCTGGGCCTGATTCTTCTGGGCGTGGCGGGCATCCTGCCCCCCACCACCTCTGCTCTGCTGCACAATGCCTCCACGCTGGGCATCAGCCTCAAGAGCATGACGGATCTGCTGCCGGAGCCTGAAGCAGCGGCAACCGTCCCGGAGAAATCCGGCGAGTGACCCCGCAGCCGGTAATCGTGATCTGGCGGCCGGTGATTTTGCAGTGACATATCTGCTGCTGTTCCGATGGAACAGCTGAAAAGGAAGGGAGGAAGCCCTGCGGCAAAGCCGCAGGGCTTCCTCCCTTCCTTGTTTATTTTTCCCTCACCGGGGCAAACTACCTCAAATACGAAACACGAGGTGAAGTCTATGCAGACCAAACGAGCGGGCCGCCAGACGGTGCAGCTCTCCCATCCTCCCAGCGTGGTGTCCTTCGCCAACATCGGCGGCCGCATGGAGGGGCAAGGCCCACTCTCCAACTATTTCGACGAGCTATCCCCCGACACCTTCTTTGGGAAAAAGACATGGGAACAGGGAGAATCCGCCATGCAGGAGCGGGTCCTGCGCCGGGCGCTGGAAAAGGGTGGCCTCACCGCCGGTGAACTGGACTACGTGCTGGCTGGGGACCTGCTGAACCAGTGCATCGGCACCTCCTTCGGCCTGCGGAGCTTCCATATCCCCTTCTACGGGCTGTACGGCGCCTGCTCCACCATGGGAGAGAGCCTGTCTCTGGCGGCGCTGCTCATTGACGGGGGCTTTGCCCGGCTGGCCGCCGCCATGACCTCCTCCCACTACTGCACCGCCGAGCGCCAGTACCGGATGCCGGTCCCCTACGGCAGCCAGCGCACCCCCACCGCCCAGTGGACGGCCACCGCCTCCGGCTGCTGTATTCTGGGCGCTCAGGGGGACGGCCCCTATATCACCCACGTCACCTGCGGCCGCATCGTGGACTGGGGCATCACCGATGCCAACAACATGGGGGCCGCCATGGCCCCCGCCGCCTACGACACCCTGCGGGCGCACTTCACTGCTACCGCCACCGACCCGGAGGACTACGACCTCATCGTCACCGGCGATCTGGGGCTGCTGGGTCAACAGATCGTCACCGACCTCTTCCGGCAGGACGGTGTGGACATGACGAAAAACTACACCGACTGCGGGCTGCTGCTGTACCATCTGGAAAAGCAGGATATGCACGCCGGAGGCTCCGGCTGCGGATGCTCCGCCGCCGTGTTCAACGGCTACCTGCTCCGGGGCCTGCGGGAGGGCCGCTGGAAGCGCCTGCTCTTCGCCCCCACCGGGGCGCTGCTGAGCCCCACCTCCTCCTTTCAGGGGGAGTCCATCCCCGGCATCTGTCATGCGGTGGCACTTTCCGCCGCAAAGGAAGGAGTGTAAGCCTTGGATTACCTGAACGCATTTCTCTGCGGCGGCGTCCTCTGCGCCACCGGCCAGCTGTTCATCGACCGCACCCAACTGACCCCCGCCCGCATCCTCACCGGCTATGTGGTGGCCGGAGTGCTTTTGCAGGCGGTGGGCGTCTATCAGTATCTGGTGGACTGGGGCGGCGCCGGCGCCACCGTCCCCCTCACCGGCTTCGGATACAGTCTTGCCAAGGGCGTGGCCAAGGCCGTGGCGGAAAAGGGGCCGATAGGCATCCTCACCGGCGGCCTCACCGCTACCTCCGGCGGCATCGCCGCAGCGGTGGTCTTTGCCGTGCTGGCAGCCATTTTCTTCAAGCCCAAGGAAAAACGTTGACAAATACCCGCAGGGGGTATATAATGCCACCATGAAATTATACCCCAGGGAGGTATTTGTATGGACTGCTGCTGCCATAAGACAAAGCACCGCTCCGACGAGGAGCAAAAGAAACTCACCCATCGCCTCAACCGCATCGAGGGACAGGTCCGTGGCCTGCGGGAGATGCTGCAAAAGGACGCCTACTGCCCGGATATCCTGATCCAGGTCTCCGCCGTCAGCGCCGCCCTCAACAGCTTCAGCAAGGAGCTGCTGGCCACCCACATCCGTACCTGCGTGGCCGATGGCATCCGTCAGGGGGATGACGCCGTCATTGACGAGCTGGTCACCACCCTGCAAAAGCTCATGAAGTAAGGGGGTGCCAATGATGACCGAACAATTTGCCGTGACCGGCATGACCTGCGCCGCCTGCTCGGCTCATGTGGAAAAGGCGGTCTCCAGGCTCAGCGGCGTGCAGAGCGCCCCGGTGAACCTGATGCTGGGTAGTATGACCGTCACCTACGACGAGAAGGCGGTCACCGAAGGCGATATCATCGCCGCCGTAAAGGCGGCGGGCTATGGAGCCTCTCCCGCCTCTCAGACGGATCAGGGCCAGCTGCGCCGGGATCAGGACGCCGCCCTCCGCCGCCGGAAGAAGCACCTCATCTGGTCGGTGGTATTTCTGGTGCCGCTGTTCTACCTGAGCATGGGCCACATGATGGGCCTGCCCTTGCCGCAGGTGCTGCATACGCACCCTCTGCTGCTGGCCTGTCTGCAGCTGGCGCTGGTGATCCCCATTCTCATTCTCAACCGCAATTATTTCACCGTAGGTTTCTCCCGTCTGGTGAAGCTTAGCCCCAATATGGACTCGCTGGTGGCCGTCGGCGCTGCGGCTGGCCTTGTATACAGCCTCATTGAAATGGGCCTGCTGGCCGCCGGACAGGTATCCGGTATGCCGGACCTGTACTTCGAGTCCGCCGGCATGATCCTGACGCTGGTGACGGTGGGCAAGTATCTGGAGGAGCGCTCCCGCGGCAAGACCACCGGTGCCATCTCCGCTCTGCTGGCTCTGGCCCCGGAGAGTGCCGTAGTGCGCCGTCAGGGACAGGAGCTCACCATCCCCACGGAGGAGATCGTGGCCGGTGACACCGTCATCGTCCGTCAGGGCGGCCGCATCCCCGTGGACGGTGTCATCACCGACGGCCACGCCGCCGTAGACGAGTCCGCCATCACCGGTGAGAGCCTGCCGGTGGAGAAGGTCCCCGGCGACGCCGTCACCTCTGCCACTGTCACCAGCTCCGGTTATCTGGAGCTGCGGGCCACCCGTGTGGGCGGCGACACCACCCTCTCTCAGATCATCCGGCTCATGGAGGAGGCCGCCTCCTCCAAGGCCCCCATCTCCCGGCTGGCAGACCGCATCAGCGGCATCTTCGTGCCGGCGGTCATGGCCATCTCCCTGACGGCGGCCCTGCTGTGGGCCTTCGTGGGGGGCATGGATGTCCGCTTCTGCCTCTCCATCGCCATCGCCGTGCTGGTGATCTCCTGCCCCTGCGCTTTAGGTCTGGCCACTCCCGTGGCCATCATGGTGGGCACGGGACAGGCCGCCCAGCAGGGCATCCTCATCAAGTCCGCCGAAAGTCTGGAGCTGCTGCACAAGGTGCAGACGGTGGTGCTGGATAAGACCGGCACCGTCACCATGGGCCAACCCCGTGTCACGGATATCCTCTGTGCCCCCGGCGTCACGGAGGAGGAGCTCCTCTGCGTGGCCGCCTCGGCGGAAAAGCCCTCGGAGCACCCGCTGGCCCACGCCATCGTGGAGGAGTCTCAAGCCCGCCACATCCCCCTCTGCCCCGTGTCCGGCTTCCGCTCCGTCCCCGGCGGCGGGATCCAGGCCACTCTCTCCGGTGAAGCGGTGCTGGCCGGCAATGCCGGTCATCTGGCGCAGAACGGTGTCTCGCTGGCAGCCATGGAGGCCGACGCTCACCGGCTGGCCGAGGACGGCAAAACGCCCCTGTTCTTCGCCGAGAGCGGCCGTCTGCTGGGTTGCGTGGCCGTGGCAGATGTGGTGAAGCCCGACAGTGCCAAGGCCATTGCTGCTCTGCGGCGCATGGGCCGCAGAGTGGTGCTGCTCACCGGCGACAACCAGCGCACCGCCAACGCCATTGCCCGCCAGATTGGCGTAGATCAGGTCATCGCACAGGTGTTGCCGCAGGATAAGGCCAAGTGCGTGGCCCAGCTCCAGCAGCAGGGTCAGCGGGTGGCCATGGTGGGCGACGGCGTCAACGATGCCCCGGCGCTGGCGCAGGCCGATGTGGGCCTTGCCATCGGCGCCGGTACGGACATCGCCATCGAGTCGGCGGATGTGGTGCTGATGAAAAGCAGCCTGCTGGACATCCCCGCCGCCATGGACCTCTCCCGTGCCGTGCTGCGGAACATTAAGCAGAACCTGTTCTGGGCCTTCTTCTATAACTCCATCGGCATCCCCGTGGCCGCCGGTGTCCTGTATCCGGCCCTGCACCTGACCCTGAATCCCATGCTGGCCGCCGCCGCCATGAGCCTCAGCTCCGTGTGCGTGGTGTCCAATGCCCTGCGTCTGCGGGGCTGGAAGCCCCCGGTCTTTCCCGATCAGCCTGCACCCACCGCTCCCCTGCCGGAGAGCGCCGTGTTCCAGTCTCAAGGAAAGGAGGAGAATACCGTGAACAAGACCATCCATATTGACGGCATGATGTGTACCCACTGCACCGGCCGTGTGGAAAAGGCCCTCAATGACCTGCCCGGCGTAGAGGCCACCGTGGATCTGGACTCCAAGTCCGCCGCCGTCACCTGCACCCCCGACGTGTCCGATGACACCCTGCGTCAGGCCGTGGAGGACGCCGGCTACCACGTTACCGGCATCCGGTAATTGCCGCCTCCCACCACGGGGCTTTCCTCCCGGTGGGGACGCCCCATCCCATGGCATTTTCCCAAGAAAAAGAGCATCCTGTGAAGGTTATTTCCTTCACAGGATGCTCTTTCTGTTATCCGTTGTTCTGCTGAACCACATAGGAGAAGTAGTACCCGCCGATGCCGTCCGTCAGCAGCCCTGTGTAGGCGCTGCTGAGCTGGCTGCTCTGGCCGGTAAAATACAAGGGGCATACATACCCCGTCTCCAGCAGCAGACGCTCGGCATCCTCCAGATAGGCGTCCCGTACCTCTACCTCGCCGCAGTCCGCCGCCACACCCATCAGCATATCGTAGGCGTGGGAGTAGAAGAACTCCCCCTCCCTGCTGCCGCTGGCCCACTGCCGCAGCAGGCCCATGGCGTCGTTGCGGTCGCTTTTCAGCGTCACCATGGCGATGGTAAACTCGCCGCTGGCCACATCCCGCTGTACCTCCTCGCCGGTAACGCCCTTCAGCGTCACCACAAGGCCCAGCTGATCCCGCCACGTATCCCGCAGCAGCTGGGCGAGCTTGGCGTTGATGTCGTTCTCCTCGTACAGCAGCGTCACCTGCCCCAATCCCGCCAGACTGCTGGGGTCCGTCAGACCGGCCTGCTGCATCAGCTCCGCCGCCTTCTCACGGGCAGCCGTCAGCGACTCTGGGTCGTTGTTCATGAGATTGCCGCTCTCCGTGCGGAAGTCTCCGCCCATGGTGTTCCGTATCCCTCCGGGGATCAGTCCGGTCGCCGGAGTCACCAGACGGCTCTCTGTCAGCGCCGCCAAGGCGTTCCGGTCGATGACCAGCGACATGGCCTGCCGCAGCTCCTGGCTGGCCAGGCTCTGTGCCATCTGGTTCACCAGCAGCGTCATCACCTGAGGATAGCTGTCCGGTGTCCATGTCTCCGGCTCATCCGCCAGCTCCTCTTGGGACAGGCCCAGTACGAAATCCACCTCGTTCTTTTTCAGCAGCTCCGTCCTCATCGCCGCATCCGTCTCGAACCGGAACACCAGCGTGCTCATTTGCAGCCGCCGCTGGTCGTAGTAGCTCTCCGGTACCGTGGCGGTCAGCAGACCGTTCTTCCATTCGCTGATGCGGTAGGCCCCGTTGGTACACAGGGCCGTGGGATCCGCCTGCCAGTCCTTCGGCTGCTCGCTGCGTACCGGCATGGTGGCCGCCGCCGTACACACGGCGCTTAAAAAGTAGGCGCACCGATTGCTGAGGGTCACCACAAAGGTGTTCTCTTCCGGGGCCGACACCTGCAGCTTGCTGACATCGCCGCTGCTGCGAACCTGCCGATACCCCGCCACCATCTCCAGCAGCGCCGCATTGGGGGAGGCCGTAGCCGGGTCCGCCAGCCGCTGCCAGGCGTAGACGAAATCCGCCGCCGTCACCTTCTGCCCGTCGGACCACTTCATGTCCCGCAGGGTGAAGGTATAGGTCTGTGTACCGTCGCTGTTGTCGGTGCAGGCATATTTCCGGGCAGCCCCGGCCTCCACCCGGCTGCCGCTCTGCCCGTCGGAGGACAGCTTCATGAGATTCTCATACAGATGGCTCACCACGATGCGCTCGGAGTCCGTGGTGACCATAGCCGGGTCCAGCGTCCCCGGCAGTTCCGGCAGGCATACCCGCAGCGTCTGCGGCTCCCGCCGGGTGCCGCAGCCCGCCAGCGCCGCCGCCATCACCAGCGTCAGCAGCAGGCAAACGCCCCGTTTCCAAATATTCATAGCCCCACCTCTTACTTCTCCAGCGGAACCACCGTGCCGTCCTCCTCCAGCTTGGCGGAGACGATCTGGCTGCGGGTGTTGCGGGCGATATCGTCCAGCCGCATCCGGCTGGGGAAATCCGACAGCAGCGTATAGGCCACGCCGTGGCGCTTGGCCCGCCCCGTCCGGCCGATGCGGTGTACGTAGTACTCATTCTCCTCCGGCACGTCGAAGTTGAAGACGGCGTCCACATCGTCCACGTCGATGCCCCGGCTGGCCACGTCCGTGGCCACGAACACATGGAGCTTGCCCTCCCGGAACTGGGCCATGACCTCCTCCCGCTTCTTCTGGGGGATATCTCCGTGGATGCACTGGGCGTCCAGCCCACGCATCTGCAAAAACTTCGTCAGCCGCTCCGTGGAGCCCTTGGTGTTGCAGAAGCAGATGACCCGCTCCAGCCCCTGCTTCTTGATGATGGCGGCAATGGCGTCCACCTTGGCGTCGGAGTCCACATCGAGGCGATACTGCAAAATATCGGGCTTATTCTCCTGCGTGGCCTGCACCGTGATCTCCTCCGGATCCCGCTGATAGATCCACGAGATATCCATCACCTCACGGGAGATGGTGGCGGAGAACATCCCCAGATTCTTCCGGTTGGGGATCTTGTCCAATATCCGCCGCACATCGTGGATAAAGCCCATATCCAGCATCCGGTCCGCCTCATCCAGCACCACGGTGGACACCTCGTTCAGCACCACCGTCCGCCGCTTCATGTGGTCGGAGAGCCGCCCCGGCGTGGCCACCACGATCTGGGGCCGCCGCTTCAGGGCGTTGATCTGCTTGCCGATAGGCTGACCTCCGTACAGGCACACCAGCCGCACCCCCTCGTGGCACACCGCCACCTCCCGCATCTCCTCGGTGATCTGCATGGCCAGCTCACGGGTGGGGGCCAGGATCACCGCCTGCACCGCCTCGCTCTCCGGGTCGATGCGCTCGATGATGGGGATGCCGAAGGCCATGGTCTTACCGGTGCCGGTAGGGGCCTTGGCGATCACGTCCTTCCCCGCCAGCATGGGGGGGATGCACCCGGCCTGTACGGGGGTGCTCACTTCATATCCCTTGTTCTGAATGGCACGCATGGTCGCCTCCGACAGCCCGAAGCTCTCGAAGGGTGCGCCCTGTGTAATGTCCATAGTGTTGTCCTCGTTTTCGTATATTTTCAGCCATAATAGATTATACCACCGCTGTCAATAGAGCGGCGCACCCTCCCGCCGGAGAATACGCCGCTCATCATCTCTTACTCCGCCCGTTGGCGCTGCACCTGCTCCACCGTGTGCCGGTACTGCTCCGCCGCCGTCTCGGCGCTCACCCTTTCCGGAGAGCCCATCAGCCGGAAACTCCCGTCCTTCAGCCTTACGCCGTAGGAGATGCCGCCGAAGAAGTACAGCCGCTCCTCTGAGACCGTCCCTCCACCTTCCTCGGCCAGCCCCTCATAGGCCGGGATACCGTCGAAGGAGTAAGCGCCGGTGCAAAGCTCCCCGCCCAGCGCATCCACTTGAAGATACCCCGTCTCCATGCCGCCGGTGGTCAGCCTGCACACATACCCGTTGCACCGGTCGTCGGGGCCGTAAAGGGGCCTGCCCAGGAGGATCACCGTGGTATCGTCCCATGTGCAGTCCGGCCCACCTTCCCCTGCGATGCGGCGGATTTCACCCTCTGCGAAGGTCATGGCCTGCTTTTCCGTCACGGATACCTCCGTCTTCTCCGGTTCTCTGCCGCCCCGGCCTATCCAGAGCAGCACCAGCACAAGCCCTGCCAGCAAGGATACCGCAAGCACCGCTATAATCCTTCCCGCTTTCATGATAGAGCCTCCCTTCATCGCCCATTCGACTGCCGTCTGTTTTCTTACTTTTACCATACCCCCACGGCAAAGTCAATAGATTCGTCCCTCACTTTTTTGTGCAAAGTGTATATTTTCCGTTTCGCATCCTCCAAATATTATAAATTATTGACAATTCATTTTCTTTACCATACAATTATCTTACCATATACCGAAAACATATCGTGTGAAAAGGAGGGCCACCGTGAAGCATCGAATCCTCTATCTCTTGAGTGCACTGTGCATCCTGCTGACGGGATGCAGTGCCTTACCCGGGAACACCGGCGATGAGATCGCCTATTGGACCGGCGAGGCCCCCTTCCATGCCGCCGTGATCCCGGCAGCGCCCACCTGCACCGACGGCGTATTTTACGCAGACGGTCAGGCCCTGCCCACCGAGACCTTCTCCGGTACCCTGCCGGAGGGACAGCTCACCTTCCTCTGGTGCCAATATGGTGGGCAGATCTTCCTCCAGAACCAGCAGGAGGATTGGTCTGCCGAGCCCATCTCCGGCTCCATGGACGCCGTCCTGTGCCGCCTGCGTGACCCGGAGCAGCTGGATCAGGGCCGGTACGCTCTGGCGTGGCTGGAGAGCGGCCAACTGACGTGGCTGCTGCCCGACCTGCTGACCCCCTACGGCATCTGGCAGCTGGAGGTCTCCCCGGATTTGCAGCAAGCCATCTTCCTGACCAGGCAGGCGGATCGTCAGGGCGCTTTCTACTGCGACGGGCAGCAGGTGGTGGATCTGGCCGTCGCCTGCGGCATAGCAGAGGATGCCTCCCTCATGCTCACCGCCCGCTGGCTGGGAGCGGATATCCTCGTGATAGCCACGGATGACGGAAGTCAGGAGTCCCGCCTGACAGATGTCTATGTATACGACTGCGCCACAGAACTGGCCCGGCCGACCGTGTCCCGTGCCGCCGCCTACATCCCCCAGCGGCAGGAGGACGGCCTGCAATTCTATACCGGTGCCGCCTATGCCACCTACCGGCAGAACGGAACCCTCTGGGTGACAAACCTCCGCACGGGAGAGACCCACGACACCGGCGTCTCCGCCGATGCCCCATACCACATCTGCACCGTCGGTGAGAACATCGCCGTGGTACAGGAGCAGTAACCACCATAAAGGACAGGGCAGGGCCGACAAAATGTCGGCCCTGCCCTATCCTTTTCTTATTCTGACAGCGGAACCGCCCTCCTGCGGAGGCTCTCTCTGTCATGTGTTTCCCCTTTACAGTGCCTGTTCAATGGCCGCCAGCAGATCGTCGTACTCCTCGAAGGCCGGATACTGGGGATAGTCCGCCCTGATCTGCTCCGTGGTGCGAAACAGGAAGCCCGCCTTGCTGGCCCGGATCATCTCCAGATCGTTGTAGCTGTCGCCGGAGGCGATGGTATCGTAGCCCATGGACTGGAAGGCCCGGACGGTGGTGAGCTTGGAGTGACTGCACCGCATCCGGAAGCCGGAGATCATACCGTCCTCCCCCACCTCCAGCGTGTTGCACAGCAGGGTGGGCCAGTTGAGCTTCTCCATCAGCGGCAGGCCGAACTGCTCGAAGGTGTCGCTGAGGATCACCACCTGCGCCTTAGTCCGCAGCCGGTCCAGAAACTCTCTGGCTCCCGGCAGCGGGTCAATGCGGCGGATGGTGTTCTGAATGTCCGGCAGCCCCAGTCCATGCTGGCGCAGAGTGTCGATGCGCCAGCGCATCAGCTTGTCATAGTCCGGCTCGTCACGGGTGGTGCGCCGCAGCTCCGGGATACCGCTCTCCTCTGCGAAGGCGATCCAGATCTCCGGCACCAGCACCCCCTCCATATCCAAACAAACGATGTTCATAGTCCGCTCCTTTCAGCTCCTCATGACCTCTGCCAGCACATAGTCCAGCATCTGCTCCTTGTCGATGACGTCCCGATGGCGCACCGTCCGGCCCTGCAAACCGGCGAGATTCCCCGGCACCTCTGTGCCGGTGAGCCGGTGCAGCCGCTCCATCATGGCGAACTCATCGCCGTCGCAGCCGCCCTCCAGCGCCCCCAGCACCGCCGCCGGGAACTTGTAGGGTGATGCCGTGGAGAGCACCACCACCGGAGCCCCGTCCTCCAGCCGCACCTGCTCTGCCGCCGACCACGCCACTGCCGTGTGGGGGTCGCAGAGATAGTGCTGCTCCTGCCACAGCCGACGGATGACCTCCGCCGCCCCGGCATCGTCGCAGCAGGCACAGTCGAACTCCGCCTGCAAGCGTTCCAACAGCCGGGGCGACACCTGATAGTGTCCCTCCCGGTTCAGCTGCTCCATCAGCCCCGCCACATAGCTGCAGTCCCCCTCCGACAGCAGGTACAGCAGCCGCTCCAGATTGCTGGACACCAGAATGTCCATGGAGGGCGACGTGGTCTTATAGAAGGGCCGCCGCCGGTCGTATACACCGGTGGAGATGAACTCCGTCAGCACATCGTTGGCGTTGCTGGCGCACACCAGCCGCCCCACCGGCAGACCCATGCGCTTGGCGAAATACCCTGCCAGAATATCTCCGAAGTTGCCGGTAGGCACCACGAAGTGGACCTTCTCCCCCACCCGGATGCGCCCCGCTTGCACCAGATCGGCATAGGCCCGGAAGTAGTATACCACCTGCGGGGCCAGCCGCCCGATGTTGATGGAGTTGGCGGAGGATAGCACCGTGCCGTGAAGGTCTTTCCCTTTACAGGCTGCAAAGACATTCTTCACGCCGGTCTGCGCATCATCGAAGTTCCCCCGGATGGCGCATACCCGGACGTTGCCGCCCTCCTGCGTCACCATCTGTGCCTCCTGCACCGGCGACACGCCCCCGGCGGGATAGAACACCATGATCCGGGTGCCGGGCACATCGTGGAAACCCTCCAGCGCCGCCTTACCGGTATCGCCGGAGGTGGCGGTAAGGATCACCACATCCCCGGCCCCCTCCTGCTTGGCGGCGGCGCTCACCAGCCGGGGCAGCACCGACAGGGCCACGTCCTTGAAGGCGCTGGTGGGCCCGTGGTACAGCTCCAGCACATACCGCTCCCCCACCGGCACCAGCGGCGTCAGGTCATCGCTGGCGAATTTTCCGGCATAGCTGGCCCGCACCAGCCCGTTCATATCCTGAAAGTCCGGCAGCAGTACACCCAGAATGTCCGCCGCCATGGACATGGTATCCTTCTGCAAGGTCCCCTGCCAGTCAAAATCCAGCTTCCCCGGATCGCAGACATACAGTCCTCCGTCCGGTGCGATGCCCTCTAAAACGGCTCTGGTCGGAGCCGCCGTCAGCTTTTCATCCCTCGTGCTGTGGTAGATCATAAAAACGCTCCTTTTGCCACTTGCTTTTTCTGAAACAGTATGATACACTGTCTCCAGCAAAAAAGCAAGTGTTTTTATTCCGGGGACACAAATTCTCTCTGTCCGCTGCGGAACAAACGGCACTGCATCCATGAAAGAAAGGCGATTCTCCTATGTTAAAGGTATTGAAATTCGGCGGCTCCTCTATGGCCGACGCCCATCAGTTTGCCAAGGTGAAGGCCATTGTGGACTCTGACCCCAGCCGCCGTGTGGTGGTGGTCAGCGCCGCCGGAAAGCGCAGTCGGGACGACCACAAACTGACGGACCTGCTGTATCTGTGCTACGCCCACCTGCAATACGGCGTCAGCTGCGACGCCGTGTTCGACATGATCCGCAGCCGCTATCTCTCCATCCGGGACGAGCTGCACCTGTCCACACCGTTGGAGGCGGAGTTCGCCGCCCTGCGGGAGAAGATGGACCGTGGCATCAGTCAGGACGAGCTGGTGAGCCGGGGCGAGTACTTCGCCGCCCGCCTCATGGCGGACTATCTGGGCTACGATTTTCTGGACAGCACCTGCTGGCTTCGCTTCCGGCTGGACGGTACCGTGGATCAGCCCGCCAGCTACGAGGCCCTGCGCCGCACCGCCTCCGGCCGCCGGGTGGTGATCCCCGGCTTCTACGGGGCCATGCCCGACGGCAGCGTCAAGACCTTCACCCGCGGCGGCAGCGACATCACCGGCGCTCTGGCGGCGGCGGCGCTGGACGCCGACGTCTACGAAAACTGGACCGACGTCTCCGGCTTCCTCATGGCCGACCCCAAGATCGTGCAGGACCCCCGCCCCATCGAGCGCATCACCTACGCCGAGCTGCGGGAGCTCAGCTATATCGGAGCGCAGGTGCTCCACGAGGGGACCGTCTCCCCGGTGCGGGAGAAGAACATCCCCCTGAACATCCGCAACACCAACCAGCCCGACCACCCCGGCACCATGATCCGGGAGCGCTTCGACGAGCCGGAGCTGGCAGACGAGAACCTCATCACCGGCATCGCCGGCCGCAAGGATTTCTCCGTCATCACCATCACCAAAAACGGAATGTCCTCACAGGCCGGTGTCCTGCGGCAGATCCTGGAGGTACTGGAGCGCTACGGCATCAACGTGGACTATCTGCCCTCCGGCATCGACACGGTATCGCTGGTGGTGTCGGCCCAGAAGGTGGCTCCGTGCCTGTATCCCATGCTGGGCGACCTGCAAAAGGAGCTGAAGCCCGACAGCATCCATGTGACAGACAATATGGCCATCGTGGCCGCCGTAGGCCGGAAAATGGCCTATAAGCCCGGCACCTCCGGCCGCATCTTCGCCAAGCTGGGTGAAAACGGCATCAACATCCGCATGATCACCCAAGGACCGGAGGAACTGAATATCATCGTTGGCGTGGACGGCAGCGACTTTGAGCGTGCCATCCGTGTCCTGTACGACAGCTTTGTAAAATAAGGAGGAACCAAACTATGAACGTTGCCATTCTGGGCGCCACCGGTGCGGTGGGCCGTGAAATGATGAAAATACTGGCCGAGCGCAGCTTTCCCGTGGAGGAGCTGCGGTTGCTGGCCTCCCCCCGCTCCGCCGGGCAAAAGCTGCTCTGGCAGGGCCGGGAGCTAACGGTGCAGCCCGCTGAGGACAGTGCCTTCGAGGGTATGGACATCGTGCTGGGCGCTGCGGAGAACGACATCGCCAAGCGTTTCGCCCCGGCCATCGTTAAGGCGGGCGCCGTGTTCGTGGATAATTCCAGTGCCTTCCGCATGGACCCCAATGTGCCGCTGGTGATCCCGGAGATCAACCCGGAGGATGCCCGCCGCCACAAGGGCATCATTGCCAATCCCAACTGCACCACCATCGTCTCGTTGGTGGCCATCAATGCCCTGAACCAGGACAGCCCCATCCAGAGCATCATCGCCTCCTCCTATCAAGCGGTGTCCGGTGCCGGAGCCGGCGGTCCCCGTGAGCTTATGGAGGAGGTGGAGCTGCTGCGGGAGGGCAAACCCGTCCACCCGCAGGTGTTCCAGTACCAGATCGCCTACAACGTCATCCCCCAGATCGGCGGTGAGGCCTATGAGGGCTACACCTCCGAGGAGATGAAGATGCAGAACGAGGGCCGCAAGATCATGCATCTGCCGGACCTGCGGGTCAGCTGCACCTGCGTCCGGGTGCCGGTGGTGCGGAGCCACAGCGTCTCGCTGGTGGTCCGCACCCGTGAGAAGATCTCCGTCCGGCGAGCCAGAGAGCTCATCGCCGCCGCCCCCGGCTGCCGTCTGGTGGACGATCTGTCCAGCCGCCGGTACCCCATGCCGCTGGACACCAGCGATCAGGACACCGTATTCGTGGGCCGCATCCGGGAGGATCTGACCTGCGATAACGGCCTGAACATCTGGTGCTGCGGCGATCAGGTCCGCAAGGGCGCCGCCACCAACGCCGTGCAGATCGCCCAGCTGCTGCTCCCCTGATAGCCCCCTGATAACCTGATATGTAAAGCATCCCTGCTTCACAGGAAGCAGGGATGCTTTTTTCACGTTTTTCCCTTATTCGATGGATTTCAGAGACTCCGCCATGCTGATGCGCCGCAGCTTGAAGTACATCACCACGTTCACGATGGCGGCAAACACCGCCGTCAGCAGCATGGAGAACACCACGCTCTGCCATGCGATCCGCACGTCGAAGGCGATGGTGTCGATGCGGATCTGGCTCATCACATAGGCGTGGAGCCACTTGCCCAGCGGCAGACCCACCAGCATCCCCAAAAACGTCAGGGTGTTGTTCTCCCGGAACACATAGGCCGACGTCTCTCCGGGATAGAAGCCCAGCACCTTGATGGTGGCGATCTCCCGGATGCGCTCGTTGATGTTGATATTGGTGAGATTATACAGCACAATAAAGGCCAGCGCCCCGGCGCACACCGTCACCATCCACACGACGTAATCCAGCACCGACATCATGGTCCCCACCCGCTGGCGGGTATCCAGATTCACCGATACCGCCGAGACGTTCTCCAGATCCAAAATCCGGGCCGAGGCGGCGTGGACACCTGCGTCGGAGTTGTCCGTCACCCGGATGAAGGCGGTTTTCACCGGCGGCACGCTGCCCCACTGCTCCCGGCAGGTCTCCGGCGATACGATGGCGTAGTTGGCCACGTAGTTGTCAAAGATGCCGCTGACCGTCACCGTCAGGGTGTTCATGTCGCTGTCCCGCAGGGTCACGGTGTCTCCCACGGACACGCCCAGCGCCTCCGCCAGAGCGTCGTTGAGCAGCGTCTCCCCCGTTCCGGGCATGGACAGCTTCTCGCCGCCCCGGTGGAGGTCCATCATGCCCTCCAGACTGCTCTGAGGCACCAGCAGATTCACCGTCTTGGCCCCATCGCCTGCCTCCACCGTCACGGAGCCGTCGTGGAGGAACACCACCGCCGACACATCGGCGGCCTGCCGGGAAAACGCCTGCTGCGTCTGTGCATCCATCTCCTCTGTGAAGGACACCGCCGCATCGTACAGGGTAATTTCCTCGAACTGATAGTCCACCACATTGGCGATGGAGTCCTTGATGCCGAAGCCCGCCAGCAGCAGCGCTGTGCAGCCGCCGATGCCCAGCACCATCATGAAGAACCGCTGCTTGTACCGCAGCACGTTCCGCAGGGATACCTTGGTCAAAAAGCCCAGCCGCTTCCATAGGAAGGTGATGCGCTCCAGCAGCACCCGCTTGCCCTCCTTGGGGGCCTTGGGCCGGATCAGTTCCGCCGGCACCTCCCGCAAGAAGCCACGGCACACCAGATAGGTGGCCCCCAGAGCGCACAGCAGATAGGTGGCTACGGAGATGGCCGCCAGCTTCCCATCCAGCACAAATTCAATGGGGATCCCGAAGCCGTACATGATGTTATAGGCGTGCCAGAGGATCTTGGGAAAGATGTAGGAGCCTCCCACAAAGCCGATGGCGCACCCCAGCAGCGAAGCGCTGCCGGAGTAAAAGAAGTACTTGAACAGGATGGCCCCCCGGCCATAGCCCATGGCCATCAGTACGCCCAGTTGGGTGCGCTGCTCCTCCACCATGCGGGTCATGGTAGTGATGCACACCAGCGCCGCCAGCAGGAAGAAGAACAGCGGGAACACACGGGAAACTCCCGCCACAATGTTGGTGTCGCTCTCGAAGCATACATAGCCCACGTTGGTGTCCCGGCCCAGCACATAGGTGTCCGGCTCTTTCAGATCCTCCAGCTTCTGCCGGGCATCGTCCAGTTCCCCCTCATGGTCGGACAGTTCCCTTTCGCCGTCCTCCAGCTCCTGCCGGGCGCTCTCCAGCTTGGGACCTGTCTCCTCCAGTTGGGCCTTGGCCGCCGCCAGCTGCCGGGCCGACTCCTCCAGCTTCTCCTGCGCCTGTGTCAGCTGCCGCTCCGTGGTATCCAGCACCGCACCCGCCGCATCCAGCTGGGCCTTGCTCTGGGCCAGCTGCGCCGCCGTTGCCTCCAGCTGAGCCTGATTCTGAGAAAGCTGCGCCGCTGTGGCGTCCAGCTGCTCCTTCATGGCCGCCAGCTTGGCCTGCAGGACCGGCAGCTCCGGGCTATCCTCCGGCAGGGCCGCCGCCTGCTGCTCCAGCAGCTGATACTGCGCCAGCGCCGCCTGATACTGCTGCTGTGCCGCCTGATACTGCCGCTGGCCCTCCTCATAGGCGGTCTGCCCCTGGTTGTATTGGCTCACGCCGTTTTCATAGTCCTTCCGGGCCGCCTCATAGGCCGCCCGGCCACTGTCATATTCTGCCAGTCCATCCCGGTACTGACCGGCGCCCTCCACATAGGAGGCCTGTCCGTCCTGGTACTGGGCAAGGCCGTCGTAGTATTCCGCCCAGCCCGTTTCCAGCTGCTTCCGGGCATCGTCCAACTGCTGCTGGGCATCCGCCAGCTTTTCCTGTGCCTCACTGCGGAGAGAGTCGTACCGCAGCTGCGCCCGCTGGGCCGCCAAGTCCTTCAAAGGCTGCTCCATGGCCTCCACGGCATCGTCATAGGCCGCCGTATAGATGCGGTCATCTGCCCCGGTGAGGGTCACGTCGATCTCCGTGTAGTAGTCCATCTCAAAGCCCTCCGGCAGCAGATAGACAAACGCCGCCACGGTGCCGTTTCCCAGCGCCGTGCCGCCCCGCTCATAGTTGATGTACATAGGACTGGCCGCCACGCCCACCACCGTATATTCCCGGCTGGCGAAGCTATCCATCGTATCGGCGGAGTTGTTGTCCGACAGCCGGATGACGCTGCCCAGTGCGCTCTCATCGTAGCGCCATGCGTCCACCACGCACTCGTCAGCCTTCTCCGGCAGCCGTCCCGCCTGTAAGCTCAGGCGGTTCACCTGCTGCGTCAGGGAGTGGGCCTTCAGCACCATGTCGGAGCCGTCCTCCCCCACGCACAGCACGTCGGCGGAACGGGCGCCCTCGGCGGCGGATACGCCATCCAGCTTCCGGAAGGCGTCCACATCCTCCTCCGTCCAGCCCAGAGTGGAGAGGATCCGGTCATCGAACATGGCCAGATCCTTCAAATAGTGATCGGCGGTGGAGATCATAGCGGTGCGGGTCACCCGCAGTCCGGCAAAAAAGCCCACACCCAGCGCAATAATGGCCAGAATGGCCAGATACCGGCCCAAGCTGGTTTTGATCTCCCGAAAAGCAGTTTTCAGCAGCATATCCTCACCACTCGATCTCTTCCACAGGGGTGACGTGTTCATTCTTCCGCACGGACTGGATGGTGCCGCTCTTGATGGAGATGACCCGATCCGCCATGGCCGTCAGAGCGGAGTTGTGGGTGATGATGACCACCGTCATTCCCGTCCGGCGGCAGGTATCCTGCAGCAGCTTCAGAATGTTCTTGCCGGTAACATAGTCCAGCGCACCGGTTGGCTCGTCGCACAGCAGCAGCTTGGGGTTCTTGGCCAGCGCCCGTGCAATGGCCACCCGCTGCTGCTCGCCGCCGGAGAGCTGGGCCGGGAAGTTCTTCATCCGCTCCCCCAGTCCCACCTCCCGCAGCACCTCTGCCGCATCCAGCGGATGGGGGCAGAGCTGGGCGGCGATCTCCACGTTCTCCAGCGCCGTGAGGTTCTGAATGAGGTTATAAAACTGGAACACAAAGCCCACGTCGCGGCGTCGGTACTCCGTCAGCTGCCGCCGGTCGTAGCGGGAGATATCCCGGCCATCCAGCTTCACCGTGCCGCCGGTGAGGGTATCCATACCCCCCAAAATATTCAGCAGCGTGGTCTTTCCGGCACCGGAGGCCCCTACGATGACGCAGATCTCCCCCTTCTCCACCTGAAAGGTGGCGTCCCGCAGCGCCGGGATCTCCACCGCTCCGGTGTGGTAGATCTTGCTGACCTTTTCAAATTCCACAAAAGCCATTGTGACCTCCTCGCTTCTCCAGAATTTTTTCTATTATACAATTCCAATTATACAATTCCGATTCCGGATTATCAATGAACAATCTCTGAATTTTTAGAGAAAATACGCAAAAATTGGACACCTCCCCCATTTTCCTGACAGTCTGTGGACATCGTATGGACCTGCAAGGGAGCCGCTTTCCGTCCGCTTTTCTCCTCTGGACGCCCCGGTTGCTTCCGGGGTGCCATCTCCCTTTGGGAACAGACATCTCTTCTCAGAACGCATGGGCAGGATATGTATATTCTGCATAAAATTCCTCTGCATCTATCCATCTATTTTTACGTATGTACATCTTTACACTACTTCGCTAAAGTGTTAAAATATATCCAACGTCAGCGGGACAGCCAGTCGCTGTGAATAAGCGACCGGGAGCATATGGTCAATCGGAACCGCAAACTACGGGAGCGGCTGCCCGGTGCCATGCGATAGACCGTAGAAAGACGAGAGAGAGAAACAGCTTTGATCCATGCGGTTTCGTCAGAAATGAGGTTTTGGTATGGAGCGACACCATCGATAACAGATAGAAAGCACAGGCGCCCCAAAAGTGGGGCAGCCTCCGGCGGGGCAGCTTCCATAGCACCCTCGTTGCCCCAAGGGAACCGGTGAAAATCTCGGCGGCGGTTCTTGATAAAGGCCCGCAGAGAGGAAACCTATGAAAATCCCAATCGGACGACGGCGAAGGCGGCTGGGATCTGCCGACGGAAACAACAGCGGAAGCCAGCAACAGAAGGCCGACGGCGCTGCGATGAGGGTTGTCGAAAACCACCCACGGAAATCGGCGGCATAGGCCATCGGCAGAAGGGCCGGTAGGGTTGTGGTAAGGACAGGCGGAAAGTCGCAGAAAACGGTGGCGGGAATCTGCGGCGGGGCTTGCAAGTTCCGGAAAAGTAAGCGATAATAGCGGCAGGGCTTATGCCACTCAGCGTAGGGCTTGTGCTGCCCGGCACAGTGAGCCTATCGCAGCTCGATCCGGACCATGCAGGCCAACGTGACCAAACGCAGTGCATCACCATCTAACACAATACAAACACAAAACAAACACAATACATCTGTTACAACACATCCGTGTACCATATCAAGGAGGATATTCCCATGAAAAAGTTCAAGCAGCTTCTGTGTCTGGCGCTGGCACTGACCATCAGCGCCTCCCTGCTGGCCGCCTGCGGCCAAAAGGACAACGGCGGAAGCAAGGATTCCGACGAAAAGGTCCTGACCTACGCCGTGGAGGGCGGCTCCGCCGGTGAAGAGATCGCTCTGGAGAAGGGCTGGAAGGTCACCACGCTGGAGGATCAAGCCGCCGCCCTGATGGAGGTGGCCTCCGGCACCTCCGACGCCGCCATCATCGATCTGCTGATGGCCGGGGCTATGATCGGTGAGGGTACCAGCTACCCCGATCTCACCTACACCGACAAGCTCACCGAGGAGGAGTACGGCATCGGCTGCCGCAAGGGCTCCGATCTGGCGCAGTACATCAACTGCGTGCTGGGCGATGCCTATCAGAGCGGAACCATGCAGAAGCTGGCCCAGCAGTACGGCATCACCGAGGAGCTGCTGGTCCCACAACAGGAGAGCACCTTCACCACCGGAGAGGACAGTGACGTCAGCTATATCCAGCAGAAGGGTACGCTGGTGGTGGGCATCACGGAGTTCGCCCCCATGGACTATAAGGATGAAAATGGCCAGTGGATCGGCTTTGACGCAGACCTTGCCAAGCTGGTGGCGGAGCGTCTGGGTGTGGAAATTCAGTTCGTGGTCATCGACTGGGGCCAGAAGCTCAATGAGCTGGACAGCAAGGCCATCGACGTGGTGTGGAACGGCATGACCCTCACCGACGGCGTTATGAGCGCCATGGCCTGCACCAACGCCTACTGCAAGAACGCACAGGTCGTGGTGGTGCGTGGTCAGTAAATAACGGCCAGAATGCCGCTGCGGGGGCTGTCCGCCGCAGCGGCATTTTTTATGGCGGCCCGTGAAAAGGGCGGCCTGTGAAATCTGAGTGTAAGGAGTTCTTCCCATGTTCTGGTCTGTGACACTGTCCCTGCTGGAGGGGCTGCGTGAGGTGGTGAAGCTGTTCGCCCTGACGCTGGTATTCTCTCTGCCGCTGGGGCTGGCGGTGACCTTCGGCTCCATGAGCAAGTGCCGTCCGGTCAGCTGGTTTTTTAACGTTCTGGTGTGGATCGTCCGGGGAACGCCCCTGATGCTGCAGCTGATCCTGATTTTCTACGGCCCCGGCATCTGGCTGGGCCACAACATCTGGGGCAGCCAGCGGATGCTGGCGTGTACCGTGGCCTTCGTGCTGAACTACGCCTGCTACTTCTCCGTCATCTACCGGGGCGGCATTGAGGGCGTGCCTGCCGGGCAGCGGGAGGCGGGAGAGGTACTGGGCCTCACCCGCAGGCAGATCTTCTTTAAGATCACCCTGCTGCAGATGGTGAAGCGCATTGTGCCGCCTATGTCCAATGAGATCATCACGCTGGTGAAGGACACCTCGCTGGCCCGCATCATCTCCATCATGGAGCTGACCAAGGTGGGCGAGAGCTACATCAAGGCGCAGGGCATCACATGGCCCCTGTTTTACACGGGGGTATTCTATCTGGCCTTTGTGGGGCTGCTGACACTGCTGTTCCGGTACATCGAGCGCAGGCTCAGCTATTTTCGGTAAGGAGGGGGTACTATGGCGATCCTGGAGGTGGCGCAGCTGGAGAAAAGCTTCGGCGGTACCAAGGTCCTGCGGGACATCAGCTTTTCGCTGGAGGAGGGACAGGCTCTGTCCATCATCGGCTCCTCCGGCAGCGGAAAGACCACGCTGCTGCGGTGCCTGAACTTTTTGGAAACACCGGACAGCGGCCGCATCGCCGTCCGGGGCCGGAATCTGCTGGACGGGAGCCTGTCCCCTCAGGAGCGGCGGCGGAACCGGCTGCACTTCGGGCTGGTGTTTCAGGATTTTAATCTGTTTCCCCAATATACGGCGCTGGAGAATGTAACGCTGGCCCGGCGGCTGCTGGCCAAGTCCGAGAGAACCGGGGAAGCCCCGGAGGCCATCCGCCGGGAGGGCGAAGCCCTGCTGGAACAGATGGGTCTGGGAGATCGGATGGGACACTATCCCCACCAGCTCTCCGGCGGACAGAAGCAGCGGGTGGCCATTGCCCGTGCGCTGGCCATGAAGCCGGACATTCTGTGCTTCGATGAGCCCACCTCGGCGCTGGACCCGGAGCTTACCGGGGAGGTGCTGAAGGTCATCCGGCAGCTGGCCCGGCAGCGCACCACCATGGTCATCGTCACCCACGAGATGGCCTTTGCCCGTGATGTGGCGGATCAGGTCATCTTCATGGACGGTGGCGTCATCGTGGAGCAGGGGGAGCCACGCATGGTGATGGATCACCCCAAGGAGGAGCGCACCCGGCAGTTTCTGGCCCGGTACGCACAGGGATAAGGCTTTCTACGAAAAAAGAGCGCAGGCATCGCCTACGCTCTTTTTCTGCTATCTTACACGGGGGATCAGCAGCAGCCCCGACGGCAGCGGAGTCTCCTGCTCCAATCCGTTGGCGGCGCAGATGGCCTGCTCATCCGTGCGGTAGCGCTTGGCCAGCTCCCACAGGCTCTCCCCTTTCTTCGGCCGGCACAGCACCAGAGAGGGACGCCGTCCCGGCTCCGGCTCCGTCAGCTCTGCGGCGGTAATGGCGTCCCATGTGCATCGGCGGCTGCGCTCCACCGTCAGCTCCACCGGGACCGTCAGTTCCAGTCCCGTGCCGGAGGGGCGCAGGCTGGGAGACAGGCAGGCGGCACGAGCGGTGGTCACATCCCCAGGCACGGGGGCGGCGGCCTCGTCGGTGCGCTCCGCCGTGACCGGTGCGCCGGATTCATCCAGATACAGCAGCCGCAGCCGCAGGGGGGTGCGGAGGGTGGTATGATCCCCCTCCTGCCCTGTGGTGACGGCGCCGCAGTCCGCCGCCGTCACATACAGGAAGGGGCGGCTCTCCAGCTCCTGATGTACCTCCGGCTGCACCGTCTCCGGGGGCCAGGTCTCCGTCAAGGTCAGGCTCTGGCGCTGGAGAGCGGTGTCCCAGCGGGTGCTGTACAGGTCCGTCACCGGGGCGACGGTGACCGTCTCATAGGTCCGCACCAGTAGGCTCAGGGTCAGCTCCACCCCGATGGCGGCTGCGCCGTCGCTGCGGATGAGCCGGGCCGTGCCGCAGGAGCCGGTGACCGTGACCTGCGCCTCCTCCGGGACGGTAAGGCCGTCCAGAAGGCAGGAAAAGGGCAGGGTGTCCTCCCATGTGTGGAGGGAGCCGTCCTGCGTGCGGTACAGCAGGCAGATGCGGGCCTCGCCCTTTGCCAGCAGGCGGCTCCCCACCGGCTGGCTGCCGGTGATGCGGGGGCAGATGCGCTGGGCCAGCAGTTCCTCCGGCGGCTCGCCCCAGTCCTGGGGCTGGAGCTCCTGAGTCACGCTGCTCTGCCGCTGCGTCACCGAGGTCAGCAGGGTAAGGGACTGCTCCTGACGGTGCAGGCGCAGGGTAGGCTCCTCCCCTACGCCGGTGCAGATGCGGTGGCGGCGGCAGGTGTAGCCGGTGAGAGTCAGCTCCGGCATGACCCGCAGGTACAGCTTTCGGCCGGTGACGGCTCTGGCCTCCGTCAGCAGCAGGCGGCCCGCCATGCAGACGGTGTCGCAGCCGGTGAGGCGCTTGTCGTCCGCTTGGGTCAGAAACGGCACCGGCAGCGTCAGGCTCCGCAGGCCGAGGCTCTCCTCCGAGGTATAGAGCACCGTGACCAGCACCGAGCCGCTGATCTGCCGGCTCGTATATTCCCGCAGGCACAGCTGTCCTACGGCGTCCACGATGCGGGTGACCTCCGGGCAGTACTCCGGGATCGCCGCCTCCAGCGCCTCCTCCTGCGTCAGGGTAACGCTCTCCCCTGCCTCGCAGCAGGACAGCTCCGTATATTGCAGTTCCAGCTCCATGTTTTCGTCCTCCCGTAATTTCTTACTGCGCAGGACTACTCTATGAGCCGTTTCCGCCGTTTATTCCCGGATGCCGAAGAGCATCCGCAGAACCCCACGCAGCAGACGGGGCGACTTCCAAACCACGATCTTCACAGCAGCTACCTCCTATCCTTCAAGCAGACGATCCCACAGGCGATCAGCAGGAACGACACCAGAAACATCAGCACGCCCACCGGAAAGATGGCGGCAATGAGGATACCCAGTCCCAGCCCCAGTGCACAGATACCCAGAAATCTCCCGCAGCCGTCTCCGTGTCTCATGTGACGTCCCTCCCTCTCCGTTTCGCTTCTATGGTAGTATATGCTGGGAGGGGCGGGCGTGACAGCGGCGGCGCACAAAGAGAGAGCGGAAGCGATGCTTCCGCTCTCTCTGAGCGTTCTCTATTTGTGCTGCCAGTCCCGCAGGTCCTTCAGCTCGTCATACAGCCGCACATAGCTGCGGTGGCGGCTGGCGGGGATCCTCCCGTCCTTCACCGCCTGCAGCACAGCGCAGCCCTTTTCCTTCACATGGCTGCACCCCACGAACCGGCACTGGCCCAGATAGGGGGCAAACTCCGGGAAGGTCTCCGGCAGGCGGGCCTTCAGCTCCAGATCCAACTCCTCCGTGTCGAAGGAGGAGAAGCCCGGCGTGTCGATAACGTAGGTATCCTCGTCCAGCGGGAACATCTCCACATGGCGGGTGGTGTGGCGGCCACGGCCCAGGGCCTTGCTGACCTCCCCCACCGGCAGGCCGAACACCGGCTCCATGGCGTTCAGGATGCTGGACTTGCCCACGCCGGAGTTGCCGGTGAGGGCGTTCAGCTTTCCCTTCATGGCACGGCGCAGCTCCGGCAGGCCCTCTCCGGTGGCGGCACTGACCCGCAGCACCGGAATGGCGGAGGCGGCATAGCTGTCGTATAGCTCCTGCGCCGGGTCCAAATCGCATTTATTCAGGCACAGCAGCACCCGGCAGCCCTTCAGGGCGGCGATGGAGGCAATGCGATCGATGAGGTAGGGATCCGTGGTGGGGATGGCCTGTGAGCCGATGATGACCAGCTGGTCGATGTTGGCGGCGGCGGGGCGGGCAAACCGATTCTGCCGGGGCTCGATGGCCTCCACGAAGCCCTCGTCGCCTCCCAGATCACGGACCTGTACCCAGTCCCCCACCAGCGGACTGATGCCCTCCCGGCGGAATTTTCCTCTGGCCCGGCATTGCAGCAGCCCCTCCGGTGTGCGGACGTAGTAGAAGCCGCTGAGGGCCTTTTCAATGCGGCCCCGGCTCAAAAGCTGACCACCTGAGAGGCCACCTCGGTGCCGTTGATATACAGGTACACCGTGATGCTGGTTCCCCTGTCACCGGTGAAGGTATGGCTGACGGAACGGGCGGCGGCGGGGTCCGTGGTATCCACCGTGGTGGAGTAGACGACGGTGGTATCCTGACGGATCTCCACGTTCAGGATGCCCAGCTCCGGATTCAGGTACTCGCCGGAGATATCGAACGTCACCGTCTGCTCCGTGGTCTGAGACGGCTCGGGGCCCTTGCTGACGGTAAAGACGATCTCGGTGCCGGGGGCTACCTCCGTTTTGGGAGCGAGGCTCTGGCGGATGACGCTGCCCTCCGGCACGGTGGCGTCGTACTCATACTGGTGAGCGCCCACGGTGAGACCGGCGTTCTCGGCCTGCAGGGCGGCATCGTCCACGCTGAGACCGGCGTAATTCTGCACGGTGACGGGCTTGGTCTCCGGCCCCTTGCTGACGGTCAGCAGGATGCTGTCGCCCTTCTTGATGCTCTCACCGGCGGCGGGGGTACTGCTGATGACCTTACCGGCGGCATACTCGTCGGAGTACACCTCCCGGATCTGGACGTTCAGGTTCAGATTCAGGTTCGTCAGCTCCACCTTGGCGTCCTGCACATCCTCGCCCAGAACGTTCACCATGAGGTTGGTCTCCTCCTTGGCGCAGATCCAGACGGTGATCTTCAGGTTATTCTTGCGGACATGGCCGGACTTGGGGTCCTGCTCGATGATCTGGCCGGGCTGATAGTTGCTGTCGGCCTTGCTGCCGGCCACCTCGATCTGGAACACGCCCTTGACGCCCTCCATCTGCTGGGCCTCCTCCACGGTCTTGCCCAGAACATCGGGAACCTTATAGGACTGGGCGGCGGGGTTATTGTTGATGCCGCCAAACACGAACTTGAACAGCAGGAACACCACCAGCAGAGCTGCGGCAAAGCCGCCCACCACGATGGCGATGAGCTTTTTATCCCGCTTTTTCTCCTCCGCCGGGGTGCGCTCCTTGCGGGCGGCCTGAATGGCGGCGGTGGGGATGGCCTGCGTAGGCTCGTGATCCTCCGGCTCCTCCAGATCGGCACGGATATAGCCAAGGTCCACGGAGTTATTCTTGCGGAACTTCTCCAGATCCTCCAGCATGGCATCCGCCGAGGGGTAGCGCTTCTCCAGATTGGCGCACATGGCCTTCATGCAGATCAGCTCCAGCGCCTCCGGGATATCGGGATCGATCTCACGGGGGGCCAGTGGGACGGAGCTCAGGTGCTGGATGGCCACGGACACGGCGGACTCCCCCTCGAAGGGCAGACGGCCGGTAAGCATCTCATAGAGCACCACGCCGGCGGAGTAGATATCGCTGCGGGCGTCGGTGCGGTCACCTCTGGCCTGCTCCGGGGAGATGTAGTGGACGGAGCCCAGCGCCTCCTGCGTCAGGGTCTGGCTGGCGCTGGTCAAACAGGCGATGCCGAAGTCCGTCACCTTGACGCTGCCGTCCCGCAGGACCATGATGTTCTGGGGCTTGATGTCCCGGTGGATGATGCCCCGGCTGTGGGCATGGCTCAGCGCCCGCATGATCTGGGTGATGAAGTGCAGCGCCTCCCGCCAGTCCATCTTGCCACGGCGCTCCATGTACTGCTTCAGGGTGATGCCGTCCACCAGCTCCATGACGATATACTCCGTGTCGCCGCTGCGGGACACGTCGTACACCGACACGATGTTGGCGTGGGACAGCTGGGCCACCGCCAGAGACTCGTCCCGGAAGCGGCGGCGGAAGTCGGCGTTCTCCGCCAGATCGTTTTTCAGGATTTTCACCGCCACCATTCGGTTCAGGCGGTGGCACTTGGCCTTGTAGACGTTGGCCATGCCGCCGCTGCCGATGAGCTCCAATATCTCATAGCGGTTATCCAGCATTTTTCCGATATATTGATCCATAGATGTCATCTCCTTCAGATATTCATAAGCAGCACAGCAGTGACGTTATCCGGCGCTCCCCGCTGACGGGAGAGGGCCAGCAGCCGATCCAGACACGTGTCCAGCGGCTCGCTGTGAATCACCTCGAAGAGAAGCTCCTGATCGGACACGGTGTTTATCAGTCCGTCGGAGCACAGTAGCAGGAAGTCCCCCTGCTGCCATTTCAGCGGGAAGGTATCCGCCGCCACACCGGGCTCCGTCCCCAGCGCCCGTGTGATGAGGTTGCGGCGGGGATGGTGCCGGGCCTCGTCACGGGTCAGATCGCCCTTTTCCACCATATCCTCCACCACGGAGTGGTCCCGGCTCACCTGCCGGATGCCCTCACGGGTGATGTGGTAGGCCCGGCTGTCGCCCACGTTGCTCACCAGCGCCAGATCGTCCCGGACCACGGCGGAGACCAGCGTCGTCCCCATACGCTCAAAGCCCGGATGGGCCAGCCCGTACTCCCGGACGGCATCGTTGGAGAGAGCCACGGCGTAGCCCGCCGCCTGCTCCAGCTGTCCGGCGCTCATGCCGGGGCGCAGGCTCCGGCTCAGCTCACGGGTGAAGGTCTCCACCGCTATGGCGCTGGCCATCCGTCCCCCCTGCGTACCGCCCATGCCGTCGCAGACCACCGCCACGGTGTAGCCGTCCGGCGTCAGCACGGCGCAGGCGTCCTGATTCTCGCTGCGTACCAGACCACGGTCCGTTACGCTCCATACTCTCATTGCAGGTTCCTCCCTTCCTCCATGGCCTTGCGGCGCAGCTGACCGCAGGAGGCGTCGATATCGCCGCCAAGGCTCCGCCGCACGGTGGCGGTGACGCCATGGGACTGTAATCTCTTTTGAAATGCCGCTGTGCGGCGGCTGGGCTTGAAGGGGCTCTCCACCACATCGTTCAGGGGGATGAGGTTCACGTGGCCCGGCATCCCGGCGATGCGCCGGGCGATGAGGTCCGCCTGCCAGTCATGGTCGTTGACGCCGTCGATCATGGCGTACTCAAAGGAGATGCGGCGGCCCGTCTTTTGGAAGTAATCGTGGCAGGCGGCGAACAGCTCCTCCACGTCATAGGCCCGGTTCACGGGCATGATGCGGGAGCGGGTCTCGCTGTCCGGGGCGTGGAGGGACACCGAGAGCGTCAGCTGGAGCTGAAGCTCCGCCAGACGCCGGATGCCCGGTATCACGCCGCAGGTGGACAGGCTGATGTGCCGCATCCCGATGTTCAGCCCCTTGGGGTGGTTCACCAGCGTCAGAAACCGCAGCACGGTATCCATGTTGTCCAGAGGCTCTCCAATGCCCATCAGCACGATATTGGAGATCTCCCGGCCGGAATCCAGCTGGGTGAACAGCACCTGATCCAGCATCTCCGAGGGGGTCAGGTCACGGACCTTTCCGGCGATGGTGCTGGCGCAGAAGGCGCAGCCCATGCGGCAGCCCACCTGAGAGGAGATGCACACGGTGTTGCCGTGGTGATACTGCATGAGCACCGTCTCGATGCAGTTGCCGTCCGCCAGCTCCCACAGGTACTTGACGGTGCCGTCCAGACGGGACTCCTGCTTGCGGGCCACGGTGGGGGCGGTGATATGGAACGTCTGCGCCAGCTGCTCCCGCAGCGCACGGGGCAGATCGCTCATCTCTTCAAAGGAGGTGACGCCCCGGTGCAGCCAGGTAAAGACCTGACCGCCCCGGAAGGCGGGCTGTCCCATCTCCCGCAGGGTATGGGTCAGCTCCTCCATCGTCATGGATTTGATGTCAGTCATGCTTTCCTCCGCATTCGGCAGATGTAAAAGCCGTCGGTCCCCAGCCGCTGGGGCCACAGGGTCGCCTCCCCGTCACACAGGCCCACGGGCCCCGGCAAGGTGAAGGTCTCCCGTCGGAACTCCGGGTGGCGGGAGAGGAACACGTGGATGATCTCCTGATTTTCCTCCGGCAGCACCGTGCAGGTGGAGTACACCAGCACGCCGCCGGGACACACATAGCGGCAGGCATTTTCCAGAATATCCCCCTGAATGGCCGGAAGCTGGGCCAGATCACGGGGGTTTTTATACCGGATATCCGGCTTTTTGCGGATGATGCCGAGGCCCGAACAGGGGACGTCCGCCACTACCACATCCGCCTGCTCCAGCCATGCGGCGTGCTCCTCCCGTGCATCGGCCAGCGCCGTGCGGATGCTGGTGATGCCCAGACGCTGGGCGCCGCTGTCGATGAGCTTCAGCTTGTGGGGGTGGACATCGCAGGAGAGGATCTGGCCCCGATCCCGGCGGTCCATGGCCATGGCAAAGGACTTGCCGCCGGGAGCGGCGCACACGTCCAGCACCCGATCCTCTTGGGCCGGGGCGGCCACGGTGGCCACCAGACGGGCGGCTGCGTCCTGCACGGTGAAGCGGCCCTCCCGGAAGGCGGACAGCTGCTCCAAATCGCCGGTGCCGCTGACGGAAAAGCATCCCGCCAGCCACGGGTGGGGCTCCACCTGTGCGCCGGTCTGGCGCAGCAGCTTCTCCAGCTCCTCCGGGGTACCCTTCAGGGGGTTTGTCTGGATGGTAGTGGGTACTACCTGATTGTTCATACGGAGATACGCCTCCGTCTCCTCCTCGCCGATGAGGGAAAGCAGACGCTCCACCAGCCACCGGGGGTGGCTGTATCGCAGGGAGAGAGTCTGCGCCGGGCTGCCCTTGGGCAGGGGCGGCATATCCTCCCGATTGGCGGCAAATTTCCGCAGGATGGCGTTGACCATGCCCGCCGCCTTTTCCCGGCGGTGGCGCTTGGTCATCTCCACGGCCTCGTTGACGGCGGCACGGGGCGGCACCTTATCCAAAAACAGGATCTGGTAGCCCCCCAGGCGCAGGATGTTGCGGATGACGGACTCCAGCCGCTCCGGGCGCTGGCTGCACCAGCAACCGATATAGTAGTCCAGCAGCATCCGGTTCTGGATCACCCCGTAGCACAAGCGGGTGGCCAGCGCCGCATCCCGGCTGTCCAGCTTATTTTTGGCGATGGTGCGCTTCAGGCCGCCGTCGGACCATGCGTTGGCGCTGTCCACCTGCATCAGGACCTCCAGAGCGGTCTCTCTGGCGTCCGGCTTTCTCACGTCGCTCATACCGTCACCTGCACCGGGTGGCCTGCCAGATAGCTGGCCACCGCCATGCGCTTGCCGTTCTGAGGCTGAAGCTCCAGAATACGGAGGGTCAGACCGTCGCCGCAGGCGATCTCGATGCCGGTCTTATCGGCCCGGACGATCGTTCCGGGGGCGGCCTTGACGGCGCCGCCCACAGTGGTACGGTACACCTTCACCGTGGCGCCGGACAGCTCCGTCACGGCGCAGGGCCAAGGCTGGAGGCCACGGACCTGATCGTGGAGGCTGCGGGCGGGGCGGGTGAAGTCCATGGGGGACAGCTCCCGGCTCAGCATGGGAGCGAAGGTCACGGCGCTCTCGTCCTGTCGGGTGCGGCCGGCGGTGCCGTCGTTCAGCGCCTGCACCGTCCGGGACAGGGTCTCGGCTCCCAACTCCGCCAGACGGTTCGTCAGGGTCAGAGCGTCCTCGTCGGGATCGATGGGCGTCTCGGCGGCGGAAATGATATCCCCGGCGTCCAGCTCCTTGGCCATATACATGATGGTGACGCCGGTGACGGCGTCGCCGTTCAGGACGGCCCAGTTGATGGGGGCTGCGCCACGGTATTTGGGCAGCAGCGAGGAATGGACGTTGATGGAGCCAAGCTTGGGCACCGCCAGAATATCCTCCGGCAGGATGCGGCCATAGGCCGCCACCACCGTCAGCTCCGGGGCCAGAGAGCGGATCAGTTCCAGCGCCGTACCGTCCCGCAGCTTGACGGGCTGGTACACCGTCAGGCCCTGTGAAAGAGCATACTCCTTCACCGGGGAGAAGGCCAGCTTATGGCCCCGGTTCTTGGGCTTATCCGGCTGGGTAAAAACGCCGCATATCTCGTGGCCGTCCTCCACCAGCCGGCGCAGAGAGGCCACGGCGAAGTCCGGCGTTCCCATAAACAGGATCCTCATTCCTCGTCTTCCTCCTGCCGGTTCATATACTCCTCCAGTTCCTCCTCGGTCATCAGATGGTCCGTGTGCTCCACGAACAGATGTCCGTCCAGATGCTCGATCTCATGGCAGAAGCAGCGGGCGGTCAGCTCCTCGTCCTCCACCTCGAAAAAATTGCCGTCCCGGTCCTGCGCCCGGACACGCACCGTATAGGGGCGGGTGACGATGCCGAACTTGCCGGGGATGCTGAGGCAGCCCTCCAGACCCGTCTGCTCCCCCTCGGCGGCGATGATCTCCGGGTTCACCAGCTCGATGATGTCCTCGTCCTCGTTCATCACCACGCACACACGGCGCAGCACGCCCACCTGCGGGGCGGCCAGACCCACGCCGCCGGAATCCAGCAGCGTCTCCTTCATGTCATCGATCAGCGTGTGCAGGCGCTGATTGAACTCCGTCACCGGGCGGCACACCTTGGTCAGGCACTCGTCGCCCTGCAATACGATCTTTCTCAAAGCCATATCCTTCGTACCTCTAATCCATCAGATTGCAGTCCGTGTGGACCGCCATATTGCGATGCTCCGGGCGGCGGGCGAAGGCCTTCATATAGGCCGCCAGCAGCTGACGGAGCGGTTTTTCGTTTTGGCCCACCACCGTGATCCGGTAGCGGTAGCGGTTGTTCAGCTTCACCACCGGGGCCGGGGCAGGCCCCAGCACCTCCGGCTCCATGGCCCGGTACGATTCCTGCGACAGCGCCTGCCGCAGGGCGGCGCACAGCTGGACACAGGCCCGGCGCACCGGCTCCTCCTCCGGGCCGGTAACGGTGAGGGTAAAGTGGTCGGCAAAGGGCGGGTCACGCCGCAGCCGCCGCAGGCGGATCTCATCGTCGTAGAAGCGGTCATAGTCCTGCTCCGCCGCCGCCAGGATCACGTCGTTGCGGGGGGTGTAGGTCTGGATCACCGCTCGGCCCTCCTTCTCCCCCCGGCCGGCCCGGCCCACCACCTGTGTCAGCAGGCTGAAGGTGCGCTCCGCCGCCCGGTAGTGATCCACGTACAGCGACAGATCCGCCGCCAGCACGCCCACCAGCGTCACCCCGGCAAAATCCAGTCCCTTGGCCACCATCTGAGTCCCCAGCAGAATGGGGATGCGGCGGCGCTGGAACTCCCGCAGGAGCTTCTCGTGGCCCTCTCCCACGGTATCGGCATCCATCCGCAGAAGCTCCGTACCGGGAAAGAGCCGGGTCAGCTCCTCCTCCACCTTCTGTGTACCGAAGCCGATGTGCTTCATAGCGCCGCCGCAGTCGGGACAGGTATCCGGTGCAGGCTGGGAGTGGCCGCAGTAGTGGCACATCATCCGCCCGTTGGCGGAGTGGTAGGTGAGGTAGACGCTGCACCGGGGACACTGGGGAACATAGCCGCACTGGGGACACAGCAGCTGACGGCTGCTGCCCCGGCGGTTCAGAAACAGGATGCTCTGCTCCCCCGCCGCCAGATTCCGCTCCAGCTCCTGCCGAAGAGGGCGGCTGATGCAGCTGAAATTGCCGTCCCGCAGTTCCCGGCGCATATCCGCCAGAATGACCTGCGGCAGGCGGCGCTGATTGAAGCGCTCCGTCAGGCGGCAGAGGCCGTAATCCCCCATGCGGGCGTAATAGGCCGTCTCCACCGTTGGGGTGGCGGAGCCCAGCACCAGACGGGCTCCCTCCTGTACGCAGCGGTATTTGGCAATATCCCGTGCGTGGTAGCACGGGGCTTTTTCCGATTCGTAGGAGCTCTCCTGCTCCTCGTCCAGTATGATGAGGCCCAGCCGCTCCAGCGGGGCGAATACCGCCGAGCGGGTCCCCAGTACCACCGTGGCCTCGCCCCGGCGGATGCGCTTATATTGGTCCCACCGCTCCGTCAGCCGCAGGCCGCTGTGCAGCAGCGCCACCTTTCGGCCGAAGTAGGCGGTGAACCGAGCCATCATCTGGGGGGTCAGGGCGATCTCCGGCACCAGGATCATCACGGACTTTCCCTGCTCCAGCAGGGTCTGTGCCAGACGGATATACACCAGCGTCTTGCCGCTGCCGGTGACGCCCTGCAGAAGCGTCACCCCGGCCCGGCCCGTCTCCGTCTGGCGGAGGATGGTGTCATAGGCCGATTGCTGCTGTTGGTTCAGGGTGATCTCCTCCGCCGGGACACCGTACTCCCGTGGGGAGATGCGGTACTCCTCCCGGCTGCGGAGGGCGATGAGGCCCTGCTTCTCCAGACTGCGGAGGGTCTGGCGGGTAGCGCCGGTGAAATAGCACAGGTCGTGGACCGTGGTCTCGCCGCACTTGGCCAGAAACGCCGCAGCTTCATACTGCCGGGGGGCGGACCGGCGGCGGCGCTCCAGACGCTCCAGCACCTCCTGCGCCGGGGCGGCTAAGGACGCCAGCTCCACCATGTGATCCTTTACCTTGCGGCTGGTCTCCGTCTCCACGGAAACCAGTCCCTTCTTTTTCATCTGATACAGCACCGACGGGATATCCTCCCCCAGTGCGGTGCAGAGGGTCTCCCGCTCCTGCGGGCCGTCGGAGAGCATCCGGCACACCGCCTGCTCCCGTTCCGTAAGGCCCTCCTCCCCTGCCGCGGGGCAGAGGCTCCAGATCTCCCGGTAGCGATACCACACCGCCGCCGGGAGGATGGTGTGCAGGGCATCGTAGAAGGTGCAGAAGTACCGCTGGCGCATCCAGAGGGCCAGCCGTATCTCCTTCTCCGACAGCACCGACTCCTGATCCAGCAGGCTGCGGATGGCCTTCAGGGGCTTGGCAGGCACCTCCTGCCGCAGCTGAAGCACCATGCCCTCGGCGGTGCGGTTGCCCCGCCCGAAGGGTACCGTGACCCGGCAGCCCACGGAGAGCTCCATACCGGACGGCACCAGATAGTCGTAGGGCTTGTCAATGGCGTAGGTAGCCGCCGCCACAGCGACCTTGGCGATCTGCGTCATTGACGGTCCCTCCCTCAGTCTTCCTCGATCTCCGTGTTGATGGTGTGGGCGTCGAACTTGCCCTCAGCCACCTCATGGATGGCCAGCGTCACCGGCTTCTCGTCCAAATGCTGGCCGGTGGCCTCGGCCTCCTCGGCGATCTGGCGGGCCCGGCGGGCCACCACATTCACCATCATATAGCGGTTGGGGATATACTCCGTCAGCTTGTTCATTGCGGGATACAGCATCATAATGATCGACCTTCCTTATCTGCCTTTCGGCTGTAATTTGACTTATTTATGCAAGAGCTGCTCCAGACGCTCCGCCGGGCGGCAGTGCTCGGCGCACAGAATGGCCGCCAGCTCCGTCACCGCCTGCTCCACGGTATCGTTGATGACCAGATAGTCGTAACTGCTGGCGGTTTGCAGCTCCACCTTGGCCCGCAGCAGGCGGCTCTGGATGACCTCCTGACTGTCGGTGCCACGGGCGGTGAGCCGCCGCTCCAGCTCCACCCATGAGGGGGGAGCGATGAAGATACGCACCGTCTCCGGCCGCTTGGCGCAGATCTGGTTGGCGCCTTGGATCTCGATGTCCAGAATGACGTCCCGACCGTCATCCATGGCACGGTCCACGTACTTCTTGGGAGTACCGTAGAAGTTGCCTACGTACTCGGCATACTCCAGAAACTCGTCCTCCTCCACCATCCGGTGGAACTCCTCCGCCGGGATGAAGTGGTAGTGGACACCGTCCACCTCCCCAGGACGGGGGTCACGGGTGGTGGCGGAAATGGAAAAATACAGGTCCGTCCGCCGATCAAACAGCGCCTTCAGCACGGTGCTCTTGCCCACGCCGGAGGGACCCGATACGATGAATGTCTTGCCCTTTCTCTGCACTTAAGCTTCCTCCTCTGTCAGATCCTCCAGCCGGACGCCCAGCCGGGGCGCCAGCTTCTCCGCCGACAGCGCCGACAGCACCACATGGTCGCTGTCCATGATGAGCACCGACGCCGTTTTTCGGCCATAGGTGGCGTCGATAAGCATCCCGCCGTCCCTTGTCTCCTGAATGAGTCGCTTGATGGGGGCCGAATCCGGGCTTACCACGGCGATGAGCCGCCCGGCGGCAATGAGGTTGCCGAATCCGATGTTTACCAGCTCCATAGAACGCTCCCTTACTCGATGTTCTGCACCTGCTCCCGGATCTTCTCCACCTCGGCCTTCATATTCACCACGTCCTGCGTAATGGTCAGGTCGCTGCACTTGGAGCCGATGGTGTTGCACTCCCGGTTGATCTCCTGAATGAGGAAATCCAGCTTCCGGCCCACGGGTTCATCCCCCCGCAGCATATCCCGCAGCTGGGACAGGTGGCTGTGCAGGCGCACCGTCTCCTCGTCCACGGCGATCTTGTCGGCAAAGATGGCTGTCTCCGTCAGGATGCGGGCCTCGTCGATGGTGGTGGAGGCCAGCACCTCCCGCATCTTGCTCTCCAGCCGCTCCCGGTAGGCCGACACCGTCTGGGGAGACTGTGCCTCCACACGGGCCACGGTGCGCTCGATGGTATCGGCCCGGCCGGCGATATCCTCCGCCAGCTTCACGCCTTCCACGCTCCGCATCCGGTTATAGGCCGCCAGCGCCGCATCCGTCACCTGACAGATGTCCTCAGCCAGCATCTCCAGATCCTCCTCCGCCTTGGTGACGGAGAGGACGTCCGGGCAGCGGGACAGCTCCACCGGAGTGACCTCTCCCGACAGGCCGAAGGTCTCCTTCAGCTGCAGCAGCGCCTCATAGTAGCTGCGGGCCAGCGGCTCGTTCACCTTCACCACGGACACGTCCGCAGCGGAGGAGTCGATGGTGACGAACACGTCCACCTTGCCCCGTGACACCGCCTTCTGGACACGGCCCTTGATGGCATCCTCAGCGAATACATAGGCTCTGGGCAGCTTCACAGTACAGTCCAGATACCGGTTGTTGACGGAACGCACCTCCACGGTGATATCCCGCTTATTTCTGGTTTCTCTTGCCCGGCCATAGCCGGTCATACTCTTGACCACAGCTTTATCCTCCTTCAAAGGGGATGGGGTCCCCGTTTATATACAACAGAAATAGCCACCGCCGCCCAGCAGATTGCAGCACAGCATGGTACCGCACAGGCGGGTGCAGGGATCGTCGCAGCCGTCGGTGGTGACACGGCTGTATCCGGCAGGGCGGTAGCCGGCGGAGCGGCCCTCCGCCATGGCCAGCGCCTGCCGGTACTCCGGGTTGCCGGGGTCCATCTGCACCGCCGTCTCATAATAGCGCTTGGCCTCGTCCAGCCAGCCCCGCTTGAAGCAGACGGCTCCCTTCAGGAAGTTCCACTCGGCGTTGTGGTCGCTGCGGGCGTTGAGCAGCTCCTCCGCCAGATTCAGGTCCCCCTGACGGATGGCCAGACGGATGCGCTGGATGGCGGGGTCGTAGCTGCCGCCGTAGCCGTTGGCGCCATAGCCGCCGTAGGAGCCGCCATAGCTGCCGCCGTAGGCTCCGTAGCCATTGCCGGAGGCGCCGCGCTTGCGCTGGTTCTGGATCTCCTCGTAGGCCTCGTTGATCTCCTTCATCTTCTCCTGTGCCAGATCGGCCAGGGGATCGTCGTGATAGTTATCGGGATGGTACTTTTTGGCCAGATTCCGATAGGCTTTTTTGACTTCCTCGTCTGTGGCGGTGCTGGGGACACCCAGCACCTGATAGGGATCACGCATCGCCGTGTCCTGCCTTTCGTTCAGGGTATTTCTCTCTCCGGGGCCGCTGATGGAAGGTGCCGTTCAAAACGGCGTTTCCCACCTGATACAGCCCCGCATATACCACACTTTCAATGACCGGCTGCCATACGCCGCACTCCAACAGCTCGAAGGCCGCCGCCATCCGCTCCACGGACCGGTCCATGGTCTGGGCCAGCTCCTGACGGCTCTCCTCCGTCAGCTTGCCCTCCTGCACCGAAAATCGCAGGGGCAGCGGATTGTAGCTGCCGCTGCGCTGGTCCTTGGCCAGATCGTCCGCTGCGTCCGTCAGGTATATCCAGCGGCCCAGATGGTACAGCAGCTGCGCCAGCACCCGCCGCCGGACAGGATCCGGCTCCTCCTCTGCCGCACCGGCCAGCAGCCGGGCGAAGGTATCCGCCGGGCGGTCAATGGAGGGACAATTCTCCCGCTCCAGCTCCGCCAGTTCTCCCAGGCAGCCCTGCACCAGCCGGTCAAAATCCGGCCGCAGGCGGGCGGCCTTGCGGTAGCTGCGGCGAAGAAGCAGGGCGGCCAGCCGGTATTTCAGGCCCCCGAAGAAGCCGTGATCCGTCACGCCGTCACGCAGCTGCCACCAGGTCAGGATGACGCTGAGGTCCGCCGCCGCATCCAGCGCCGGGTTTTCTTCCCCGCAGGGGCAGCCCCGGATGGGATGCACCGGGCAGCGATGGCGAGCGCAGGAAAAGCCGCTGCCGCCGGCCAGCAGAATGGCCAGAAAGGCCAGATCGTAGTTCAAGATCATCCGGGCCGGCAGGCCGTACCGCCGTCCCAGTGTGCGGCACAGGCCGCAGTAGGCGCTGCGGAACAGGTCTGTCTGCTCCTGAGTCAGCCGATCCGCCGCAGGACGCACATAGCCGAACATCAGAACTCCCGCACCACCGTGTAGGTCAGGGCCTCCGTCTTTTTGGCGTGGCGGTCATAGGCCACGCTGGGCAGGAAGGCCAGCGCCGCTGCGCCGATGGCGATGGCGTAGCGGACGCCCTCCGCCAGTCCCTCCGACAGGAAGTAGCCCAGCAGGAAGCCCACCACCGGCAGCAGATATACCAGCGCCACGACACCCAATATCTTCCGGGTGGCGCTCTCCACCACCACCTTCTGCCCCGGCCGGACCCCCACAGGGTCCTTGGCCCGTGCGTGGATGGCGGCGCCGGTCATGCCGCAGCCGGCGCATTCCTCACAGTCGTGGCCGCAGGCAGACTTTCGGGGGACAGATATCTCCACGAAGCCGCCGGGCAATATCTTTTCAACCGTTGCGATCTGTGTCATGGTAGCTTATACACCTCTTTGCTATGTCTATGGCTCTGTCGGGGTGTCCGAAGCCACCTTCAGATCCACCACCATCTGATACGAGCCCTTGATGCCGATATTCTCGTAGCCCTCGATGCGGATGGTCACCGGCACCGTATGGACCCCTGCGCCGGTGAGTCCGGACAGGTCTGCCACGATGTGGACGTTCTCCGCCGTCAGGGCGTTCACCTCCGCTGTCAGGCCCCGCAGCCGCACGTTCAGCGACTCCGTCTCTGCCGTGGCGGTCATGCCCTCCGGCACATTCTCAAAGGTGAACCGGGAAACGGTCAGCGTCCGCTCCGTGACGCCACGGACCACCACCGTCACGGTGGCGGTGTCCACGCCGTCGGCAATGGTCACATCCTCCGGCACGGGGATGGTATAGGTCAGGCTCTGGGAATCCTCCAGATCCTGCACATACAGGGTATCCAGCACGATGCTGTCGATCTCATCCAGTCGGGCCTTCTCGCCCACCAGCTTCACCGTGGCGGGAGAGATGGTGTAGTCCACCGTCTCCATGGTGGCCCCCACGGCCTCCACAAAGTTCACCCGCAGAGGCACCTCCTTCACCGTCGACACCGGCATGGTGGCGCCGATGAGCTTTTCACTGCTGCGGATGGCGCTGTTCTCGATCTTCACATCGTTGTGGTCGTACAGCTCAAATTCCAGCGCCTGCACCACCGTCTTGTCAGCTCCGGTGATATCCAGCCGCACCTTGGCGTAGCTGACATTCAGCAGGTCGTCCCGCTGGCCACGCAGCAGCAGCACCTCCGGATCCAGCGTCAGCTCCCCGGCCATGTAGCCGTCAGCCACGCTGCCCACAATTTCGCACTGAATGGGTACTTCCTTACTGTCCAACTCGCCCACGGTAACGGTGATGCTGTAAATGCTGGCAGAATCCACCGTCAGCTTCCCCCTGCGGATGTTATCCGGGAACACCACCTCGTAAGTCAGGGTCTGGCTGCCGGCCTCCTTGATATTGCTGGTATTGGCCACGATCCGGATCTTGCTGCGGTCCAGCTTACGCAGCTCGTTCCGGGGACCCTTGATGACCAGATCCACGGTGGTGTCATAGCCCGACAGCAGCATCAGGCCACGATCTGCCAGTGTGGTATCCTCGCCGGAGAATTCCACCGGCACATTTTTCACCTTCAGCGTCACCTCCGGCGAGGTGACGGTATCCACATAGATCCACAGAGCGATCGCCACCAGGATGGAACCGATGATCCGCAGCGCCTTACGGCTGGCATCATTCTTCTTCATCGTTCTGCTCCCCCTTTCTCCGGGTCCGAAGCAGTTCCCGCAGCGGGAAGCGGGCCCTATCCGGTTCCTCCTGCTGGGGCATCAGCTCGTTGTGCAGCAGCTGGGACAGGGTCTCCGCCTGCAGATGGCGCTTCAGCATCCCACCGATGGCCACAGAGATGGAGCCCGTCTCCTCCGAGACGATGACCACCACGGCATCGGAATTCTCGCTCATGCCGATGCCCGCCCGGTGGCGCATCCCCAATTCCCGACTGAGGTTCACATTCTTAGACAGGGGCAGCATACAGCCCGCCCCCAGGATCCGCCCGTTGCGGATGATGACGGCGCCGTCGTGCATGGGCGCCTTGACGAAAAAGATGTTCTTCAGCAGCTCGCTGGAGACGGAGGCATCCAGCGTGGTACCGGAGCGCACCACGTCGTCCAGCAAGATCTTCCGTTCGAACACGATGAGCACGCCCGTGCGGGTGCGGGACATCTCCGTGCAGGCCAGCACCGTCTGATCGATGGCCCGCTCCAGCTCCGGCAGCTCCTTCTCCGGCGCCAGCGTCCGCAGCAGGCGGATGTTCTTGCTGCCCAGCTGCTCCAAAATCCGGCGGATCTCCGGCTGGAACACGATGATCAGGGCCAGCACGCCCCACTCCACCATGTGGCTGAGGATGTAATTCACCACCCGCAGGTTCAGCTTCGAGGACAGCCACAGCGCCGCCAGAAAGATGGCCACACCCTTCAGGATGTTGGCGGCCCGTGTACTCTTCACCAGCGACAGCAGCTTATATACCAGATACGCCACGATGGCCACGTCCAGCAGGTCCGCCAGGCGGATCAGAGGCAGGTATCCTTTGATATTTTCCAATACAGACAGGATCTTTTCCATATTGCAGACCTTTCCCATTCGCATACCAATAGGTATTTCACATTATATAATTATTTTCGGAGAATTGCAATAAAAACGTAGGGGCGTGTCTGACATTTTCACGAATCGGCGGGATTGACGGGAAAAAAGGCCCCCTCCGGCCGGGGCCGGAGGGGGCTTTGATGTCGGCTTATGCCGGGTCAGGTCTTACTTCTCTTTGTCGTTCTTCTTTTTCTTGCCGGCGGCGTCGGTGCAGACGATCTTCACCTGATGCGCTCCGGTGGAATCGCCCGGAATATCGAAGGTGAACTCGCCCTGGTCCGCCACGATGGCGGCGACCTCCTCTGCTGTCCACGTCTTGTAGGCCTTGCTGTAATCGTCCAGATACACCACCACGGACTGAAGCAGCAGGTTATCTCCGGCGGACAGGCTCACCGTGAGGTTCTCCAGAGGATAGGTGGTATCGCTCTCCAGATTGGTCACGACCATGTTGGGCTTGGTCTTATCCACGCCGAAGCCGATCTCCTGCTTCTTGGTGTCCAGCGTGTTTTCCGCTATGTTGTCCGCAGCATCCTCGGAGTAGAAGGTCAGGCGATAGACGCCGTCATCGGCAAAGTTCTTGGCCAACACGGTGTAGATGTACTCATACCACTGACCATTGCCGCCCCGCACCTCGATGCGGTAGTCCGTACCCTCCTGCAGGATGATGGTCTGATTGTTCTTGAAGAGCGTGATGCGGATGTTCTGGAGGGCATCGGGGTTGGTCTCTGTCACCACTACATCCTGCGGCGTCTGGACGTAGGAGCCATTGAGCTGCTCCGTGGCGGCGCTGAGAGCATAGGTGGAGCCAAAGCGGTTGGCGGAGAACCAACCGTTCTACGCAAGATGAGGGTTCAAGGGGCCATCGTGCTCCTATTTTTTTGCTATGCCGAAGTATTCTCCCACCCGCTGCACCGGCCTTGCGGCGCAGATGCTGCCCACTGACAGCAAAAGTCCGGCACACAGCAGAACAAGACAAACCCCTCTCCCCTCCGGCCACAGCCGTACTACGTTCATTATATCATCATTTTCCACGATAACGCCATATTTGCATCCTATAAGCGAAATAAGGGACATCAGTATTGCCAGCACCGAGATTCCCTTCACCAACTGCACCACATACCACAGTGGAAAGTGCTTCGGTCGAAGCAGCATCGCCAGCACCAGCGGCAGCCCTACCCCGCCAAAGGCCACGGCCGCCAGCTCCCCATGGCGCAGTCCGCCGCAAAGGACGCTGGCGGCGGCTCCCAGCCGTACCTCCCTTATCCGGCCGCCCAGCAGCAGCGTCACCAGAATGTGTCCGCCCTCATGGAGCGCCGGGTACAGGAGAACCGCCGTGAATAGCCCCAAAAGAAGTAGCATCGCTCCTCGCTTAGCATCCGTCATCCGCCTCACCTCCTACTGCATATTATGAAAAAAGGGACCTGCCTTTATCCCGGCAGGCCCCACTTTCTCCGTAAAAAGCAGGAGGGAACGCTCTGCGTCCCCTCCTGCTTTTTGCGCTATGAACTTACACCATAAAAAGAAAGGCCTCCGGCGGTTGCCGAAAGCCTTTATGGCAGCGGGAGAAGGATTCGAACCCTCACATACGGAGTCAGAGTCCGCTGTGCTACCTTTACACAATCCCGCTGTGTTCTGACGAACAAGCTATATTATACACACTTCCTGTGTTTTGTCAACACTTTTTTCAAATCTCCTGAAAGTTTTTCCGGAGCCGGGTCTCCCCGGCCCCGGAAAGCTGTCATCCGGCCATCACTGAGCCAGCTTCAGATCCTCCGCCGTGAAATACTTCTTCAGGGGCTTGTACAGCGCCGCAAAGACCACCAGGCACAGGATGATGCTGGGGAGCATATAGCTTCCGTTATAGAGCAGGGAGTAGAACCACGGACTGGTCATGGTCATGCCGAAGAACTCATCGGGCATATACTTGCCCCACACCACGGCGCCGATGATGTAGTGGGCCAAAAACCGCAGCACGCCGCCGATGACGGTGCCATAGAACACGCTCCACTTCCGGCGGGCCAGCAGGCCTGCGCCAAAGCCCAGCGCCGTGAAGGCCAGGAAGTAGTCGCAGATGATGGTGGTCCAGTCGATGGAGAACTTGTTGCCGATGAGATAGGTCACGGTGCCGAATACGAAGCCGGCGCCGGCGCCCCAGCCGCAGCCATACCGGACGGCGAACAGGATGATAGGCAACATCTCCAGCGTGACAGAACCGCCGTTGGGGAACTCATAGAGCTTGATAAAGCTCAAGATCTCCGCCATAGCGATAAAAATGGCGGCCTCACAGAGGGTACGGGTCTTATTGTTTTTCATGTGTTCGGATCTCCTCCTAAAAAAATTCCCGCATGGCGAGCCATGCAGGCGTCGCAATGCGGAACATGAAATCCCTATGATCGCATTCCTACGCCGGCATTACCCGGATCAGGTTCGAGGGACCGGACGGCGATACGTCTCATCTCAGCCGGCTTGTACCAGCGCCCCTTGGATTGTAGCGTCATCTTATCATGTCGAACGCTGTCTGTCAATCGCTATTTTCCACAAAAAGGGGAGCATCCCGCCGAATGCTCCCCGTCTGTCTTATTCCCCGGCTTTCTCCGGCGCCGTCAAGCCCTTTTCCAACGCCGTCAGGCCCTCCTCCATCCGCCGGAAGCTGCTCATATCCGGCTGGCGAAGCGTCTGCTCTGCCTGCTGTAAGCGCTCCAGCAGCTGGCAATTCATCTGCTCATAGTCCGCCTGCGCCGTGCGGCACCACTCCCGCTGCCGGGCCGCCAGCTGACGCAGCCGGGTCACGGCTTCCTCCCGGAACTGCTCCGTGCGGCGGTGGGCGCTGATCTCGATCTGGGCCACATGGTCCTTCAGAGACTCGTATTCGTCCGCCTGTACCTTCAGTTGGGCGCAGCGCTGCTCCAGCTCCTGATTCCGGGCCTCCGCATCCGCCAGTTGCCGGCGCAGACGGCGGCAGGTCTCCTCGTTGTCCTGCATCTTCAGCAGCTGCGCCTGTGTCACCCGCTGGGTATTCTCCAGCGTCTGGTTCTCCTTCCGGAGGGTCTCGTTCTCCGCCTCCAGCGCCGCCACACGCTCCTCGTGCTCCCGGCCGGTCCTTTCAATATATGCGATCACATCGCTGCGGTCAAAGCCGCCGAACACACTGGTCTTAAAGCTGGTACTCATCCATGATCCCCCCGCAAATCCTTTTACCCTACCATATCACAAAACGCCGTTTTTTACAAGCCACAAAATGAAAAAGCGGAAGGGGAACGTTCCCCTTCCGCCCGTTCTGAAGCTTACAGCATCGGTTCCTCAGCCCTTACGGCTGATTCTCTTCCTTCTTCCGCTCCCGCAGGAGCTCCACAAGCTCCGACACCCAGCAGTATAGTCCCACCGTCCCGGCGATGATGAGATACCACTTGTTAAACTCGCTCACCCGTCCTGACATCCAGCACACGGCAAGTATGCCCAGCACCGCCGCAGGAAACAGGAACAGGTGCTTGTGTTTTTTCCACATCGTCAGCTCCCTTCTCCGGCCCTGTTTTTCCTCTTTATATTTACAATAACGCACAAATTGTGCGAAGTCAACATTTTTCGCAAGGATATTCCGCAAAATCCAGATCATATAACACATAGGTGAATGTACATCACCATGCCCGAAATCCATCACACCGCAGCATGACACCTCCTCCGCTCACATCTCTTCATTTTCTTCATATTGCCAAAATCTCCGATATTTCCCTCCGCTTCCAGTATTGTTAATAAGTAAACAGTCTATTTTTGCAGATATTTCTTGCTTTTTTGCGCCATTTGGTATAGACTAATCAGGAACGACTTATTTTGAGAGGCTGGCTTGAACAATATGAGCAATCCCTATAAGACACGGGAAGGCGGCGCTACCGTCACCGTCTTTGTTCCCTACGACTGCAACAATCACTGCCCCTTCTGCATCAACAAAAAGGAGTATGCCGACTGCTCCGGCTTCAGTCTGGATGCCATTCTCCGCAGCATCCACACCATGGATGAGATCACGCCCCGCTGTGACTTCGTCTTTACCGGCGGCGAACCCTTGGCAGATCTGGGATCCCTCCAGAAGATGCTGGACGCCATTCCCAACACCCACAGAATTTTTATCAACACCACCTTCCCCGTGCAGCAGAAATACTCCGCCAACGAGATGATCGCCTTCACGAAGCGCAACCGGGACAAGATCACCTGCATCAACATCTCCCGCCATTTGGTGAAGTACGTGGAGGAGTCCCCGGACGAGGTAGTGGGCCGCATCGCCTGCCCCACCCGCATCAACTGTGTGCTGTATAAGAACTACCCCGCCCAGAAGCTGACGGATTACGTGGAGCGCTTCCTACCCTACCGCATCCCCATCCAGTTCCGCTACGACTACACCGAGACCACTCCGGAGAACCTCTATGAAGAGGAGCACGACAAGATCCTTCAGGACCTGAAGAAGCAGTTCACCTACAAGGGGCTGGACGGCTGCCGGATGCGCAACGGCTTCCACTTCGAGTATAAGGGTCTTCACATGACCTACCACAAGACCCTTCCCTATTCCACCATCGTGGAGACTGGCGACGACGGCATCACCTACGACATTCTGTACGATATCCTCATCAAGCAGAACGGCGAGATCCACTCCGATTGGACCGGCGTGAAGCTTGACGTGGAGAAGTACCGCCACGTGACCTACGAGCCATACGACCTGCGGGTTCTGGATGGCACCATCGACTTCTGATGCAAACATCCCCCTCTGTACTCACTGTACAGCGGGGGATGTTTCCGTCTCTCCCCCAAAAAATCAGTCCCTTTTCAAGATAAGTGTTGCTATGTATGATCGTGAATTATGTGTAACAATTTCTTTTGCTTCGTTCCTGCCCCTATATTTGGCAAAGAGAACCTACCCGCCACGAAATACCTCGATTGTGACATCATGCTCTTCTGGTGGTTAGAAAAGAACAAAGACCTCACCACCAAGCAGATGGTAGATGAACTGTACTCCCTTATATGTAATCGCATCAACGACCCGATTACATACAAGGAACTTAAGAGTATGAAGTTGGGACTTGATACCAAGGGCATCATTCCAGTACAAGTTTAACCGATGCAGGGCACCGAAAAGAGCCGAAGGCAACTTCGGCATCTTTTCACACCTTGAAAGTAACACAAAAATATTGTATAATATAGAAAAGTCGGAACAATTTGCTGGCTTTTCCGTCTATACAAATAATGAAGCAGCTAGACAAATTCAAATTTGACAAAGAAGTGTGATAATATGAGAAAAAAAGTAGTTACAGGTATTTGCATTTTGTTGGCTATCGTTCTTTTGATACCCATTCCTATGCGTCTGAAAGACGGCGGCACAGTTGTATATAATGCTATCCTGTATCAAGTTGAGAATGTGCATAGAATAGACCCAGAAGCCACGTCCGAAAATGATTACCTTGAGGGAATGATAGTAAAAATCCTTGGCATTGAAGTCTATAACAATGTTGAGTAAATAGATTAGCCAATTTCAATTTGTCGAACTGAATAGTATATATCCCATAGGAGGAGCAAGGTTGAAATATACCTTGCTCCTTTTCATGTGCTTAGAGTTCCGTTAAATCGACGAAGGATTTGGCGGATAGGCTTATATCAACACAAAAGGTAAAAGGGATCAAAATCTCCGGCTAAGCCGGAGGGTTGACGAGTCCCCATAAGGGCCTATTACGGACGAAGCCCTTATGGGACCCGAAAGGTCTGCCGACCGCATTTCCTTCTTGGGCTACCCCTCAAGGGCTTTTATTTATGCCTTGGGATTCTTACTACCCGTAAACGGGTCTATAAATTCCTTTATGCTAATTGGGTCGGATATTTTGTCCTCCTCCAACTGGTTCTATGTACGCCTTGATCGCTTTCTTGTTGCGTCCTGCCGTATCCACTTGCTGGCACAACTTCCGCAGTATGATCCCTATGTCCTCTTTTATCTTTCCGTAAACCTCCATCCGCCTATATTTCGGCGCAAACACCACATGGTATTGACAACGCCAGCTGGTATTCTAAACTACTTACATCTACTTCTTTCATGAATTGCTCTCCTTGTTCTTGTAAGCTTTGGTCGGCAAACCTTTTCTTTACTCTAACTTGGAGACTTTTTCTTGTCTTCTTTTCCCCTCGCCATAGGCTATTTTTACCCCCGGCAGAGCCGGGGGTTGTCTTTGGTTGCCAATGCAGAAAAAGCAGGACAAGCGCCCTGCTTTTTCCGATGCAGCGTTACACGGTGCCGGTGACGGTCACTGTGGTGGTGCCGGGGGTGACGGTATAGGTGCCATCCGTCTCCTGGGTATAGGTGGCCGCCGGGACGGTGATCTGCCCGGCAATGGTGGCAAAGGTGCCGGTGGCAGCATCGTAGGTGTAGTTGTCTCCTTCCTTCCACGCATCGCCGTTATACGTCACCGTCAGACCGGTGAGGGCCGGGTCGAAGGTATCCGTCAGGATCACGTTGTCCCCTGCCGTGGCGGCGGTATTGCCGAAGTTCTGGAGGACAAAGGTATAGGTCAGCTGTCCGCTCTCCGTGACGGTGGCGGGGCAGATGGCCTTGCTGACGGTGAGATCCGCCCGCTGGGCCGCCGCCAGTGTGGCCTGCGCCGTCAGGGATGCTGCCAAACCGCCGCCGGTGACGGTGGCCGTGTTGGTGATGGCGGCCTCCTGATCCAGCGGCGCGTAGCGGGTAACAGCGGCCTCGTACACCAGCAGCGCATTGCCTCCGGCGGGGACGGTGAGACCGGTGACGGTCAGGGGAGGCCCTGCCGTCACCGTGGGGGTCGTTTGCAGGACACCGTTGACATATACCCGCAGCGTCCCCTCGTTGTAGGTCAGCGGGTACACGGTGTCCGTGCCGAAGGCGTAGCCACCCAGATTGTCCGTCAGTGCCAGTTCCGTCAGGGGCGTTGTGCCGCCGTTCACCAGCGACAGCACGTAGGTGACGTTGTCTCTGGCGGTGTAGCGGCTGCTGGCCGCCGTCTTGGTGAGGGTCAGCGTCTCCAGCAGCTCACCGGTGACGGTGTTGGAATTGGAGGTGCCGCCGTTATAGATCAAGGTGGCGAAGTTGGTAAAGCTTGCCATGACATCCACTCCTGTTCGATAGTCGGTGGGGCCGCAGCCCCAATACAGCATATGCCGCAGCATCAAAGCGGTTGACGACACCGGGCAGACTCTATTATAATAGGTAGCATTGATGCCGGCATGAAAGAAGGGATGTTCCATAGAGCTGAAACAATTACAGGCGGCCTTTTCCGGCCATGTGCCGGGCCTGCTGGGGGCCACCGCCGCCTATGCCGTGCTGGTGCCGGTGGCGGAGACGGCGGAGGGTCTGAGCCTGCTGTATGAGGTGCGCTCCCCTGCCCTGCACCACCACAGCGGGGAGGTCTGCTTCCCCGGTGGGCGCATGGAGCCGGGGGAGACGCCGGAGCAGTGTGCCCTGCGGGAAACGTGGGAGGAGCTGGGCATCCCCCCGGAGGACATCCGGCTGCTGGGCCGGGCGGACTTCCTGCACCTGCGCTCCGAGGCCCTGATGCACCCGGTGCTGGGACAGGTGGCCCCGGCGGCGCTGGAGCGGCTGCGGCTGAACCCCGCCGAGGTGCGGCAGACGTTTCTGGTGTCGCTGGACTGGTTGGCGGCCCATCCGCCGGAGGTGTACCGGTATCCCCTGCTGCCGGTGGGAGCAGAGCAATTCCCCTATGCCCGGGTGCAGGCGCCGCCGGACTACCGGTGGACACCGGGGCAGGCGGAGGTACCGGTGTATGATGGGCTGCCCTACCCCCTGTGGGGGCTCACCGCCCGCATCACCCGTCATGTGGTGCAGCGGGCCACCCAGGGGGCGGAATAGAAAAATCAGGTGGAGGAGCAGCTGCTTCTCCGCCTGATTTTTGTTTTGGCTGCCAAAACATAGCCCGCCCTCCCTAATGGGGAGGGCGGGGCTTTCCTATTATTTTCCTCCCCGCCGGAAGAAGGCCGCCACCACGGCACCTGGACCGGCGTGGGTGCCGATGACGCTGCCGATGCACACGGACTCCAGCGCCTCCGTGCCGTTTTCCCACAGAGGGGCGCTGTCGGCCACATACTTTTGCAGCAGGGCGTCGCTGAGCCCGGAATAGCCCAGCAGCAGGGGCATGGAGAAGTCGATGCCGCCGCTCTCGTGGATCTTCTGCACCAGCAGATTGTTGCCCTGCCGGGAGCCACGGGCCTTGCCGATGATGGTCACCTCGCCGTCCGTCAGGGTCAGCACCGGGTGGATGTTCAGCAGCCCCCCGGCAAAGGCAGCGGTCTTGGAGATGCGCCCGCCCTTTTTCAGATACTCCAGCGTGTCCACCAGCCCGATGATGCACACGTCCTGCCGCCGCCGCTCCAGCAACGCCGCCAGCTCTCCGGCGGGCAGATGGGCGTTGTCAATGGCGTACCGGGCCAGGATACCGGAGCCGATGGAGGCGGACATGGTGTCCACCACGAAGATATTCTCCCGTCCCTCGGCGGCGATACAGGCGCTCTGATAGGTGCCGGACAGCTTGTGGGAGATGGTCAGCACCACGGCGCTGTCCCCGGCGGCCTCCACCTGATCGAACAGCTGGGCGAAAGCGTCAGGAGAGGGCTGGCTGGTGGTGGGCAGCACGTCCGACTCCACCAGCCGCTCATAAAAGCGCTGGCGGTCGATGTCCACGCCGTCCAGCAGCTCCTCCGTCCCGAAGTGGATGGTCAGGGGGACGATGTGTACCTGCCTGCGGTACTGCTCCGGCAGGTCGATGGTGGAATCTATGATGATTCTGGTCATAAGTCTGTTTCTCCGTTCTGTGATTTTCGGGGGGCTGCCAAGCGCTCCAGATGGCCGCTGATGCAGGTTAGGGCGTCGTACATGACCTGCCGCTGCTCCGGTGTCAGGCCCTCGCTGGCGGCCTCCACCAGCCGGTCGATCTTCCCTGCAATAGCCCGGCCCGTCTCCTGCCCCTTCTCCGTCAGCGTCAGGGGACTGCGGTATCGCTTGTCCGGCCGGGTGACGTAGCCGTTCTGCTCCAGATATTCCAACGACCGGGACACGGCGGCCTTATCCTCCTCGCACCGGTCGCACAGCTGCCCGGCGGTTAGCGGCCCCAGCTGCGTCAGATAATAAAGACACGAGACGTGAGGCCCCTTCAAATGAAATTCGGACATCTCCTCCGCCTTGATGCGGCGGATGCTGCGGCTGATTTTGGCGATCAGCACGGTAAAGGTCTCGAAGCGCTGCTGCATGGTGACTCCTCCTTAAATGTTGATAAATCAACAAGTGTGACGTATCATACCACGCAAATGTTGATTTGTCAACAAAAACTTTTTCCGGCATGACAGGGGGAATTTGCGTCAAAAGGTTGACATTTCTGCCGGATATGGTACACTAAAGCTTATACTGAGGGAGTAGATGGCTCGGCAGCGAGTGGCAAGTCAACAGACTGATGGGACCCCATCTGGCTTGTCTTAAACAACGAGACTCAAGTATGGCGGGGGTCGTGCTTGGGCGTTTTGGTCAGGCACACCGTGCCTGATTTTCTTTTTTGGAGGGAACCATCATAGGACTGTTAGAATTGTTTCTCATTGCGGTTGGGCTGTCTATGGACGCCTTCGCCGTCTCTGTCTGCAAGGGCCTGTCCACACAGACGCTGCAAAGGCGGCACTATCTCATCGTGGGTGCGTGGTTCGGAGGCTTTCAGGCGCTGATGCCCACCCTGGGCTATCTGCTGGGCTCCACCTTCGAGCAGTATATCACGTCGGTGGATCACTGGGTGGCCTTCATCCTGCTGTCCGTCATTGGCGGCAATATGCTGAAGGAAGCCTTCTCCAAGGACGAAGAGACGACGGACGCCTCCTTTGCTCCCAGAGTCATGCTGCTGCTGGCGGTGGCCACCAGCATCGATGCACTGGCGGTGGGTATCACCCTCGCCCTACTGCCGGGGGTGAACATCGTGGCGGCGGTGCTGTTCATCGGCTGCATCACCTTCATCCTCTCCGCCGTGGGCCTGAAGGTGGGCAACGTCTTTGGCCTGAAGTATAAGAACAAGGCGGAGATGGTGGGCGGTGCCATCCTGATCCTCATGGGCCTGAAAATTCTGCTGGAGCATTTGGGCCTCATCCAGTTCTGAACTCTGTAAGCGTAGAAAGCGACCCTGTCCAAAGCCGGACAGGGTCGCTTTTTGCCAAAAATCGCTGTGCCGTATTTTCCCTTTACAGCAGCATGATACCAGCGCTTTCGCAGGTCTGCACCGTCTCCTGGTCCCAGAGGCTGGCCTGCACCTCCCCGATGTGACAGGTGCCGATCATCATCATGCACAGGCGGCTCTGGCCGATACCGCCGCCGATGGTCAGGGGCAACTCCCCCGCCAGTAGCATCCGGTGGAATGGGAGAGTGCGCCGATCGTCGCAGCCGCTGGCGGTGAGTTGGCGGTCCAGCGCCGCCTGGTCCACTCGAATGCCCATGGAGGAGATCTCGAAGCTCCGCTCCAGCACCGGGTTCCACAGCAGGATGTCGCCGTTGAGCTGCCAGTCGTCGTAGTCCGGCGCACGGCCGTCGTGAGGCTGGCCGGAGCGCTTCAGGTTTCCGCCGATCTGCATGAGAAATACCGTGTGGTGCTCCCGGCAGATGGCGTCCTCCCGCTGCTTGGGAGTCAGGTCCGGGAACCGATCCTCCAACTCTTGAGTGGAGATGAAATACACGTCCCGGTCGATGCGGGTGTGCAGGCTGGGAAAGGCAATGTCCAGCGCATCATTGGTCTCGCAGACGGCTCCCATAATGGCCCGCACCGTCTGGCGCAGATAGTTCTCCGTCCGATCCTCACGAAGGATGACCTTTTCCCAGTCCCATTGATCCACATAGATGGAGTGGAGGTTGTCCACCACCTCATCCCGCCGGATGGCGTTCATGTCGGTGAAGAGGCCCTTGCCGGGGTGGAACTGATAGCGCTTCAGAGCCAGCCGCTTCCACTTGGCCAGAGAGTGGACCACCTGCCCGGTGGCGTGTACGTCGGGGATATCGAAGGAGACAGGGCGCTCCACGCCGTTGAGGTTGTCATTCAACCCCGAATTTTCTTCCACAAACAGTGGGGCGGAGACCCGCCGCAGATTCAGGGCATTGCCGAGATTCACCTGAAAATTGCTCTTGATAAACTCAATGGCCCGCTGCATTTCATAGACAGACAACGGGGTTTTGTAGCCCTGCGGGATACAGACCTTGCTCATTGCGTAAGCACCTCTCTTTTTTGAAAAAATATACAGCTATTATAGGAGCATTTGCCGAAAAATACAAGAAAAAATTGAAATATCGGAGGAAAAAACTGAAAACATTTAGGACAAGAGCCTCCAGAAAAGCGTGCGGCACATACACAGAGCCATATAAAACAAGGCGCACCGCTGGGCAGCAAGCTACACAGGGATGCGCCTTGTCACAGGTGCGGAGAAAATGGGTAAGCGGAGCATACCAGCAAGCGAGGGATGGCACCGCCTGACGATTCGCAAAATGTCCTCCGCCGACGGAGTTTCCTGTCGTATGGATACACCTTCCGCTTATTGCCGGGATTTTTTTGCTTTTTTGAAACTACTCCTGTCTGCTGGCAGGGGGCTTCTTATTTTCTTAATACCTTTCCCGCTTGCCGACGGGGGCGTGTCTTATTGGTACTTCTCCCGTATGGCCCGGAAGGCGGGGAGACTGCGCAGGATCATGTCGTGGGAGACGCAGTAGCTCAGCCGCAGGAAGCCTGGGCAGTGGAAGGCGGTGCTGGGGACCACCAACAGGTCATGCTCCAGCTTGGCCCGCTGGGAGAAGGCCACATCGTCGCCGTCAGGGACCCGGACGAAGAGATAGAAGGCGCCCTGCGGCGGGATGCACTCGTAGCCCATCTGGGTCAGCTCCCGATAGAGCAAGCGGCGGTTGGCATCATAGGCCGCCAAGTCCGGCCGGGCATCGGCGCACCGCTGGAGAGCCAGCTGCACCAGCGTCGGCGGGCAGACATGGCCGGAGCTGCGGGCGGCCCCGGCTACAGCGTGGAGTACGTCGGCCTGACCCTCTACGCAGGAGGGGACGCAGACGTAACCGATGCGCTCACCGGGCAGGGACAGGGATTTGGAGTAGGAGTAGCACACCAGCGTATTGGGATAGATGGTGGGCAGGAAGGGGACCTCCACGCCGTCGTAGACCAGCTCTCGGTAGGGCTCGTCGGCTATCAGGTAGATGGGGTGGCCGAACTGGGTACTCTTGCGGCGAAGAAGCTCCGCCAGCCCCTCCAGCGTCTGGCGGCTGTACACCACGCCGGTGGGATTGTTGGGGGAGTTGACCAAAACTGCCTGTGTATGGGACGTTAAATGGGCCTCTAAAATGTCCAGAGAGATCTGGAAGGTGTCCAGATCGGCGGGGACGGACACCAGCTTGCCGCCGTTGGATTCCACAAAGGGGAGGTACTCCGGAAAATAGGGGGCGATGGCCACAAATTCACTGTCCGGCGATACGGTCAGCGCCCGGATGACGGAGATCAGGGCGGCGGCAGCGCCGCAGGTAAAGAACAGCTCCTCCGGGCGGATGGTCATTCCGAAGCGGTGGGTCAGATCCTCCGCCACGGCCCGGCGGGTGCCGTCGAAGCCGCCGGCCATGGAGTAGCCGTGAACCTGAATGGGATCGGTGTCATGCAGCACATCCAGCAGGGCCTGCTGCACCGGCTGCGGGGCGGGGATGCTGGGATTACCCAGAGAATAGTCATATACGTGCTCCGGGCCTACTTCCGCCGAACGGCGCAGACCGTAGGCGAACAGCTCACGGATCATGGAGGGGGTGCTGCCCAGCTTCTCATACGTCGGATTGACCATGGTTTCAGCTCCTTTTCCTGAATTTTTGACTGATATCAATATGCGTAAAGCGATACTACCTAACAGATAAATCGGTGCAAATCGGCGGCAGGCAGGGGAAATTGGGTGCCGCAAAGACCGACTTTATGCCCATTATACATCCTACGGACGGGAACGTCAACGAAAATGGTTGAATGATTCAGTAAAAATATGGCGAATGGGGGTTGACGAGGACCGGGGAGAGACGATACACTATATCCATATGAACGAAATTATGCCATTGATGCCGATGCGATCGATGGTACACAAAGCAGCGCTGCGGGTGCGGCGCTGAAAGAACAGTGGAGTAGGAGTGGAAAAGATGAACGAGATGAAAACGCTGCCGCTGGCCTTCACCTATGTGGGGGTATTTCTGGGGGCGGGCTTCGTGTCCGGCCCGGAGCTGTGGCAGTTCTTCGGGGCCTTCGGCAACTGGGGCTATGTGGGTTTTCTGCTGGCGGCGGTGCTGTTTACCCTGTTCGGTATTTTGCTGGTGCGGCTGACGCAGGTGGCCCACACCGACGAAATGGATCGGCTGCTGGTGCCTTGGAATATCCCGTGGCTGCGGGCAGCCTCCGGCATTGTGGCGGCGGCCTTCCTGTTCGGTGTGGTGGTCATTATGGCGGCGGGATCCGGGGCGCTATTAGAGCAGATGACGGGCCTGCCTACATGGATCGGCAACGCCCTGTTCATGCTGGCGGTGGCGCTGGTAGCCCTGCTGGGAGTGACGGGCATGGTCAGCGCCTTTTCGGCGCTGATCCCGGTGCTGGTGCTGGCCACACTGGCCTTTGCCGCAGCGGCCTGCATAAAGTTCGGCACGGGGAATATCTTCCGGCTGGAGAACGTCAACACCAATCCCCTGATGCCCACATGGCTGGTGGCATCCCTGACCTTTGTGGCCTATAACCTGCTGGGGGGCATCGGCATCATGGCGCCCATCGGCAAGCTGGTGAAGAAGCGCTCGGTGATCTACTGGGGCATTACGCTGGCGGGGGTGATGCTGACGGTGGTGGCGGCCAGCATCCTGTTCAGCATGGCGGTGTATCCGGCGGCCATTGAGGCGGAGCTGCCCATGGTGGCGGTGGCCACGGCCATCAGCCCCTCGCTGGGGACGGTTTACGGCATCGTGCTGCTGCTGAGTATGTTCTGCAACGCACTGGCATCACTGGTGGCCATGCTGACCTACATGGAGCAGAAGCAGGCAGTGTTCCGCAAGCACAAAAAGCTGACGCTGGCAGCGGCGGCGGTGCTGTCGTGGATCGGCAGTCTGGCGGGCTTCGGGGATCTGATCAGCGTTATTTTCCCGGTGTTCGGCTATCTCAGCGTGGTATTTTTGGTGTGCATGATGGTACACTTCATTCAGTGCAAGCGGCGGGAAAAGCAGTCCGCCTGAAGAAAGTGACAGAAGATATCCCCCGGAGGTATTGTCTCCGGGGGATATCTTCCGTCATGCGAAATTACTTGATAGACTTGAAATGATAGGGCGTCACAGGGCATCGGTATCATGCTGCGCCTGAGCGTGCCACAGCTGGGCATACTGCCTCCTCCGCCAGCAGCTGCCGATGGCTGCCCCGCTGGACGATGCAGCGAACACCAGAATCTCGTCGCAGAAGCGGCAGGAGGCCAGCCGGTGACTGATTGAGACAGAGGTGCGTCCGCCGGAGATGTGACTGAAGCGGCGGTACACCTCGTACTCCGACACCGGATCCAGCGCCGCCGGTGGGTCCGTCCAGCAACATGAAGGGGGCGTTTTATACAGCGCACGGGCCATCATCAGCTTCCGGGCCTCGCCGCTGGAGGTGATGACCACCCGTTTGGCTCCGCCGCCAGCCGGGAATCGTCATCGCAGATGGCGATGTGCATCTCTTCCACATCCTTGCGGCGATGTGATAAAAACAGGGCCGTACTACAAGCATACCCGGCCCGTCAGGCAAATACCACCTGCACCAGCAGCATATAGGTGATGGTGCCGCCGGCAATGGACAGGAGGGAATTGCGCCGCCACAGGTGCAGTCCGGCGGTGACGGCAATGGCAATGCACTCCGGCAGCCACTGACCGGCGGAGGCGAAGGAGACGTTCCGCAGACTGTACACCAGCAGCAGGCCCATCATGGCCGGAGGCAGCAGGGTACACAGCTCCTGCAGAAACTTGGGCAGCGGCTTGCCGTGGGGGAACAGGATGGGCGGCAGGAACCGGGTGATGACGGTACCCACGGTGATGGCCAGCAGGATGATGAGTGTTTGGATGGCGTTCAGGCGCATAGCTTTTTCCTCCCTATCAGCAGACTGGCGAAGATCAGCACCATAGAGGGGATCACCAGGTTATCCGGGCCGCAGACCAGCAGGGCCACAACGGCACAGGCGATGCCGATGGCTCCCGGCAGGCGGCGCTGCTTCTGCCGCAGCTGCTCCAGAAACAGCACCACGAACAGAGCCGTCAGGGCGAAATCCATGCCGGAGATGTCGAAGGGCAGCACACCGCCCAATACGCCTCCCAGCATGGAGGCCATGATCCAGTAGCTCCAATTCAGCAGGGAGATGGAGAGATAGAATTTTCCGGTGTCCACGCCCTCCGGCGGCTCCACGGTGGAGACCACGGAGAAGGTCTCGTCGCAGAGAGTATAGTACAGCATCCAGCGCTTCCAGCCCAGATCGTCGTATTTTTTCAGCATGGACACGCTGTAAAACAGGTGCCGGGCGCTGATGGTGAGACTCAGCAGGAACACCTCCAACGGATCGAAGCCTGCCGCCAGCAGGGGGACGGCGGCATACTGGGTGCTGCCGCCGAAGGCGATGGCACTGAACAGGCCGGACCACAGGGGGCCGTAGCCGATGGCCTGCATCAGCATCCCATAGGTGGCGCCCAGCACCAGAAAGCCAGCCAGAATGGGGACGGTGTGGGGGAAGGCGGCCCGCAGAGCTGACCGCCAGGAGGAGGGGGAGGGCTGCATAAACTATCACTTCCGGTGCAAAAAAAGTCGAAACAGGGTAGATAGCTGGATTATAACGGAGCAGGCGGCGATTGACAATGGGAAAATGTGCCAGATTTTATAGGGAAAAACCACACTGGGACTGGAAATATGCGGTGAAATAGCGTATACTTATAAAATACGACTTGTAAGAAGGAAAGCGAGGCGCTTTTTATGGAGGAAACGAGAAGCTTTGGATACGTCTGTCCCAAGTGCGGCAAGGCCGTGGTGGCCCGGCGCAGCAAGTTCGCCCTGTCGGCGGCGGCGGTACGGATGGAATGCCCCAAGTGCGGGGAGTCGGCGCTGGAGGTACAGACCGACGGCGTGCGCTTTCGGTTGTGGGTACCCTGCGGCCTGTGCGGCGGGGTACATCAGGCAGAGTGCAGCGCTCAGGAACTGCTGGAGGGCCGTGGCATCGCCCTGGCCTGCCCGGAGACGAAGCAGCTGTGCTGCTACGCCGGAGAGGAGAGCCAGGTGATGGCCCGGACGGAGGAGCTGGCCATCCGAGTGGACAAGGAACGCTCGGAGCAGCGAGAGGCATTCACCGACAACGTCATCATGTATGAGGTGCTGTCGGAGTTGAAGGACATGGCCGGCCGGGGCGGTGTAAGGTGTACCTGCGGCAGCCGGGACTACGGCATCCGCATCCACCGGGATGCCGTGGATCTGACCTGCCGGGCCTGCGGCGGGAGGCTGCGGCTCCCGGCGGCTACGGATGAGGATCTGGACCAGCTTTGCTGTCGTATGACGCTGGAGATCCCCGGGCGAAAGGACGGCGTATGATCGAATTACTGTCTCATTGGTTTATCCGGAACCGGGAAAATACCGGAGATCCGGCGGTGCGGCTGGCCTACGGCCGCCTGTGCGGGCTGGCAGGGATCGGTCTGAACCTGCTGCTGTTCGGCGGAAAGCTGTTCGCCGGGACTGTCAGCGGCTCGGTGGCCGTGACGGCGGATGCCTTCAACAACCTGTCGGATGCAGGCTCGTCGGTGGTGACGCTGCTGGGCTTTCAGCTGGCGGGGAAGAAGCCGGATCCCCAGCACCCCTTCGGCCACGGGCGCATCGAGTATATCTCAGGGCTGGTGGTGTCGGGACTGATCCTGCTGATGGGCGTGGAGCTGGGGAAGTCCTCCGTGGAGAAGATCCTGCACCCGGAGGCGGTGGACTTCAGTCTGCTGGCGGTGGGGATTCTGGTGGCATCCATCGCCGTGAAGCTGTATATGTACCTGTATAACCGCCGTATCGGCAGGCGGATATCTTCCGCCGCCATGGAGGCCACGGCCACCGACAGCCTGTCCGATGCCATCGCCACCACGGCGGTGCTGGCGGCTATGCTGGTGGGACGGTTCACCAGCTTGATGATCGACGGTTGGGTGGGCCTTGTGGTGGCGTGCTTCATCCTCTTTTCCGGGTATCAGGCGGCTAAGGACACGCTGGGGCCGCTGCTGGGCCAGCCGCCGGAGCAGGAGCTGGTGGAGAGGATTCAGCAGATGGTTCTGTCCCACCCGCCTATCTGCGGCATCCACGATCTGGTGGTCCACGACTATGGCCCCGGTCGGATGATGGTGTCCCTCCATGCGGAGGTGCCGGCTCACGGAGATATTCTGGAGCTGCATGACGTCATTGACACCGCCGAAATGGAGCTCAAGCGCACCCTGCACTGCGACGCCGTGATCCACATGGACCCCATCATCACCGATGATGCACAGATCGTGCAGTTGCGCCGACGGGTGGCGGAGCTGGTGCGGCAGGTGGACAGCGGCATGACCATCCACGATTTCCGGGTGGTGCCGGGACCCAGCCACACCAATCTCATTTTCGATGCGGTGCTGCCCTTCGGGGAGCATATCACGGAGGCGGAGGCCGCCCGGCAGATCAGGGAGCGGGTGCGGCAGATGGATGGGGGAGAGTACTACGCCGTGGTGACGGTGGAGAATCCCTATGTGTAAGAAAAAGCCAGCACCATGACGGTGCCGGCAGGGCGTTATTCCCAAGTCTGCCACACGTCGGGGCAGTAGCCCACGGTGGCTTGCTTACCGTTGCGGACGATAGGCACCCGGAAAAGCTGGTATTCCAGCAGCTTCTCCTCGGCGGCCTGGGGCAGCAGGTAGTCGATGCCCAGTTCCCGATAGTCGATACAGTCCCGGTCCACCAGTGCATCGTAGCCTACGGCGGCCCGGACGCTGCGGTACTCTCCGGCGGAGAGACCCTTGTTAGCCAGATCGATGTATTGGTACTTGATGCGGCGCTCCTTGAACCAGCGCTCGGCCTTTTTGGTGTCGAAGGACTTCCGCAGCCCGAAGATCTGAATGTTCATAAGAAACCTCCTGTAAAGTTGAAAGGTAGGGATATACAATGGAGCCTGCTGTGATGCAGCTGAAGGAAATGGTAGCTTCATCGGATAACATCGTATTTTTCGGTGGGGCAGGGGTGTCCACGGAGTCCGGTATCCCGGACTTCCGCAGTGTGGACGGCCTGTACCACCAGAAGTTCCGGTATCCGCCGGAGACCATACTGAGCCATACGTTTTATGAGCGCCACAAGGAGGAGTTTTTTGATTTCTATCGACAGAAGCTCATTGCTCCGGAGGCCCGGCCCAATGCCGCCCATGTGAAGCTGGCCCAATGGGAACGGGATGGGAAGCTGAAGGCTGTCATCACCCAGAACATCGACGGGCTGCACCAGATGGCCGGGAGCCATAAGGTGCTGGAGCTCCACGGCAGCGTCCTGCGGAACTACTGCGAACGATGCGGGAAATTCTACGGCGTGGACGCTATCCTCCACAGCACCGGCGTCCCCAAATGCAGCTGCGGCGGCGATATCAAGCCAGATGTGGTGCTGTATGAGGAGAGTCTGGATATGCAGATGATGGAGCAGGCGCTGGAGTATATCAGCCGGGCGGATATGCTCATCATCGGCGGCACGTCTCTGGTGGTGTATCCGGCGGCAGGACTGGTGCAGTACTACCGGGGCCACAAGCTGGTAGTCATCAACAAGGGAGAGGTGGGCGCCGGCGTCCGGGCCGATCTCACCATCCGTGCGCCTATTGGTGAGGTGCTGAGTCAGCTTTAACAGCGACGGCGCAGGCGGCATGGTGAAGGGGGTTGCAGCGATAATATCATGCTGCCTGCGTCGCGACAAAGGAAAAATAAAGAAGTTGGTGAATGTCAAGAAGAAAATTGGCGAGTAATGCAAAAGCAACAGAGACCGAACCTGCCGGAAGGATGCCTGCGGGCATGGAAAACCTGGTATGACCATCGAAGAAGCAACAAATGATCTTCTAAGTGAAAGCATCAGCAACCATTTTCAACATCTGGCAAAAACGCAAGATGACATTGTTCCATGCTCCTCGTGCGGAGACACCAGTGATTCATATATAAGAAAAGACACCCTATTGGGTGCCTTCTCTTGTGTTGGCGCTACCTATCTTTCCGGGCCGTCTCCAGCCAAGTATTGTGGG
>ENA-UONX01000115-UONX01000115.1-human-gut-metagenome-genome-assembly--contig:-P74old-NODE-115-length-131013-cov-11.057622_pt1 | contig 131013 bp, 109 predicted proteins | sample MGYA00242466_ERZ724013 | MGnify/ENA metagenome assembly ERZ724013 | reverse complement strand
TCAGCTGCGAATACATTTGTATCCATATTTGTTTTTCATTATTTTGTATATTAATGTATTCAGATTAATCTTACATTTTGTTTCATTACATTTGTATACTCCCATAGATTTGTTTACATTGCTTTATGTATGGCTTATATTGTCTTTATATTTATGACAAAAAGACATAATATTCCCCGACCATTATTTGCAGTAAAACTTTTTATATGTTTAAATTGTCTAAACAGCCTGATTTTGGACATATTTCCCATCACATGTACAAATGCTTTCAAATATTTGAATTTTGAAGGGGTTAAATTGGATATAAATAACAGAATATCAACTAAAAAAGGCTATTTTTCTGATTTGAATAAAAATTCATTTCAGAAGAATAGCCTTAAAATTGCTTTCTATTGTCTGTAAAAGATAAATTCTAATGTAGAATTTTATAAAGAAGGTATTTCATGATTTCTCCATTGTCTGTTGAAACATTGCCGACTCCTTTCGACTGGGCATCTGCTAATCGGATCTCAGCAATGACATTAAAAACTTTCATGGCCGAATAATTCCTTAGTCCTGCCGTGTAATCTTTCAACTGAAAGCTCGCCCGAATTCCTAATGCCTGCATGAGTCCACTTTCCGAACGATCTTTGGTATAATAGCAAATCAGCAGATTTGAGAAATAGTTAAATAATACAGCAAGTGTAGCCTGTATGGGATTGCTTTTTGGATTATCCTTGAAGTATTGAATGATTCGATTTGCCTTCAAAATATCTTTCGTGGAAATAGCTCGGAGGAGCTCGAAGTTATTGTATTCTTTACTTATGCCAACATTTTGTTCTACCAGCTCCGGCGTGACACGATTTAAGCCTTTTTCAGCTAAGATAATTTTCAGCTTATCTAATTCCTTATCCAATCTATTTAAATCGTTTCCCAGGCAATCTGAGAGCATTTGAGCGGCTTTAGGATCAATAGTCAGGGAACGTGATTGAAAATGACCTGTAATAAAAGACGGAATTTTATATTCCGGTATCTTTTTTGATTCGAATATAATACCGTTATTTTCAACAGCCGATGCTAATGATTTGCGGCGATCAAGCGTCTTGTATTTATAATTAATCACTAAGATTGTTGATGCCAATGGCTTTTTAACGTAAGTCGCCAGTACCTCTATATCTCGCATCTGCTGGGCTTCACGTACGACGATCAATTGATATTCCGACATCATCGGGAATCTTCGTGCCGCATTAATGATTGTTACGGCATCTGTTTCTGCTCCATAAAGTAGCAACTGATTGAAATCCTTTTCAGATTCCTCCAGTACGGTAGCAAGCAATAAGTCTGTTATCTTGTCGATAAAGTAGGGCTCTTCACCCATTAAAACATAGACCGGGCTGAAATGTCTGTTCTGAATGTCACGACATATTTCTTCAAACGTATATTCTTTTTTTGCCATAGGTCGTTACCAACTAAACAGGATATGTTGAATCGTTTTTTTCTCATCGATAATTTGTTTCAAAGACTCCATGCCTAAATGTACATGTTCTTCAACAAAAAGACGAGTCACTTCTTTGTCACTTGCTTCTGTTTTAATTCCCCCTTCTTCCAAAGGCATATCTGAGATCATAAGCAAGGCGCCCGTAGGAATTTTATTCGCAAAACCCGCAGTCAATAATGTAGCCGTCTCCATATCAATCCCGGTTGCGTGGGTTTTTTTCAAATAATCTTTGAAATCTGAATCATATTCCCAGACCCTCCGATTGGTTGTATAAACAGTGCCTGTCCAATAATCCTTGCCATGGTCACGTATAGCTGAAGAAATAGCTCTTAACATGGAAAAGGCAGGAAGTGAAGGTACTTCTGGGGGCAAGTATTCATTAGAGGTTCCTTCGCCACGGATGGCTGCGATCGGCAGTAAATAATCCCCTAAATGGTTTACTTTTTTCAAGCCGCCACACTTTCCCAGAAATAATACAGCGTCTGGTTTGATAGCCGACAGCAAGTCCATAATTGTGGCAGCATTCGAGCTACCCATTCCAAAATTAATAATAGTCATACCATCTGCTGCCGCATTGGGCATGGAACTTTTTAATCCTAAAATTGGAACTTTATAGTATTCGGCAAAAATCTCAACATATTTAGTAAAATTGGTCAGCAAGATATGCTTGGTAAAATCTTCCAGCCTTCGCTCCGTATAACGCGGCAACCAATTCTCCACAATTTCCTGTTTCGTTTTCATATTGGCAATATTATTCTTGTTTTATGAATAGTTCTCAACTATCAAAAACAAATGTACAATAAAATTAGAAATTTAATGATCCAGTTACCGCACAAATGCCAATGAACTCAATTTCTTTTATACTTTTGCATGTATTTATCTGGTTAATATGAACAATTTAACTTTACCTGATTTTCCGGCCCGGATCACTGAGATAAATGGCAAAACATTTATCTTTGATAAAGTACGGAAAAAGCATGTCTCACTGACTCCAGAAGAATGGGTCCGACAACATTTTGTAAATTACCTGATTACGGAAAAGCATTATCCCATTGAGATGATAGCCAATGAAGTATCTATCAAGTTACATAATACGTCGAAGCGCTGTGATACAATTATCTTTAATGCAGAACAGAGACCTTTCATCATAGTGGAATACAAAGCGCCACATGTGGAAATTACAGAAGAAGTGTTCCGCCAAATTCTTCGTTACAACATGTCTTTACATGCCCGTTATCTGATCGTGAGTAATGGCATAAGGCATATCTGCTGTCAGATAGATTATGAGAAGCAAACGTATGCGTTTCTGAAAGATATTCCAACATTTAGTGATGCCATAAAATAGACTGAATTTTCTAAGTATATAGTTCGCACATCAAAACTAACGAGAATTGAATTTGATTCTCGTATGAATTGAATTTGATTCTCGGGAATAATAAACAAAGTATTTCTATAAACTAAGAAAGGCGGTAAATTATACAAAATAAAAAAGCCAGATATTTCATCCCTGAAATATCCAGCTCATCAGTTTACAAAATTTCTTCTGTCGTCTACACACTAACACTCACACTCTCCAATCATTACACTTTCTTATTATGGGCAGCAAGAAAGCTGACTGAATCAGCCGGATGATGCTCCTGAAATTTTTTATCAAGATTCATAGAACTATCTAATCCTAGCTGATACTCATGCTCTTTTTGTTCATCATGATCGAAGAACAAAGAGTAAATCAGAATTACTGTAAAAAAAGATAATATCAATGGTTTCATAAGCTATTTCTATTTACGATTCTTTATTAGCTTAGATGTAATATAAACGTAATATGCTGCATAATTATTGTCCTTTTATTCAAAAAAAACGGTCAGTTTTTGTTGAGGTTTTGCTATTAAACTAAAAAAGGATGTGATCTCAAAGATCACATCCTCTCTCTAAATATTCTGGATCTGTGTTCTTATCAGATTAACCACCAAAGTTATCAAAATGTAACATTTCCATCGGAACGCCCAGACTGTCAAGCATATTTTCTACAGCCTTTGACATTGGACCAGGACCACACATATAGTATTCAATATCTTCAGGAGCTTCATGATCTTTCAGATAAGTATTGTAGATTACCTGATGAACGAAGCCCGGAGTATACTTAACACCAGCTGCATCAGCTGCAGGATCCGGACGGTCAAGAGCCAAATGGAATGAGAAGTTCGGGAATTCTTTTTCCAAATCCAAGAAATCCTGCAAGTAGAATACTTCATTCAAGGCACGAGCGCCATAGAAATATGACATCTTACGATCGGTTGTCTTCAAAGTCTTCATCATGTGCATAATCTGAGCACGCAACGGAGCCATACCGGCACCACCACCAATCCACATCATTTCACGTTTAGAATTGAAGATCGGATGGAAATCTCCATAAGGGCCACTCATGGTAACTTTATCACCCGGCTTCAGCGTAAAGATGTAAGATGAAGCTATACCCGGCATTACATCCTGGAAACCTACCTGTGGTTTCGGTTTGAATGGAGGTGTAGCAATACGGACAGTCAACATGATGCGGTCACCTTCTGCCGGATAGTTGGCCATAGAATAAGCACGGATTGTCGGTTCGTCATTCTTACATTTCAGACCAAACAAGCCGAACTTCTGCCAAGCTGGCAAATATTCCTCTCCAATTAAGCTCTTATCAATATCTTTGTCATAATCCATTGAGTATGCCGGAATCTTAATCTGAGCATAAGAGCCAGGAATAAAGTCCATGTGCTCGCCTTTCGGCAACTGAACAATAAATTCTTTGATGAAGGTTGCTACGTTCTTATTAGAAATAACTTCGCATTCCCATTCTTTAACGCCCAAGACTTCTTCAGGTACTTTTACCTGCATGTCTTCCTTCACCTTGCACTGGCAAGCCAAACGCCAGTGTTCTTTCTGCTGTTTGCGAGAGAAAAAGCCTTTTTCAGTCGGCAGAATTTCACCACCACCTTCAAGTACTTGTGCACGGCACTGGCCACATTTACCACCACCACCACAGGCTGAAGACAGAAAGACACCGCCACTCTGCAAAGCTCCTAACAGAGTTCCTCCAATAGGCGTTTTGATTTCTTTTTCTCCATTTACCTTCAGCGTTACATTTCCTGAAGGAACCAATTTTGCTTTAGCGTACAACAATGCACCTACCAGTATCATTGTAACAATAAGGAATACAACTGCACTGGCAATGATTGTAAGTCCGCCCGACATTAATAAAATCATATCTTAATTTATCTTTAATGCGTTAATACTTAAATCTTCAAACCTGAGAAGCACATAAATGCCATACCCATTAAACCAGTAATGATAAAGGTAATACCTAAACCTTTCAATGGTTTTGGAACATCTGAATAAGCCAGTTTTTCACGAATGGCAGCCATACCCACAATTGCAAGCATCCAACCAATACCTGAACCTAAACCATAGATTGTTGCAACACCCACATTCGGGAATGCCTTTTGCTGCATAAACAAAGAACCTCCTAAGATTGCACAGTTTACAGCAATCAACGGCAAAAAGATACCCAGTGAAGAGTATAAGGCCGGAGCAAATTTCTCTACAACCATTTCTACCAACTGAGTAAAAGATGCAATAATCGCGATGAAGAGGATGAATGCCAAGAAGCTCAAATTTACATCAGCAAACTCAGGACCCAACCAAGACAACGCACCTTCCTTCAGTACATAATTCTCAAGCATATAATTGATCGGCAGCGTACATACCAAAACGAATGTAACTGCGATACCCAATCCCATGGCAGTCTTTACGTTCTTTGAAACAGCCAAGAATGAACACATACCCAAATAGTATGCGAAAATCATGTTGTCAACAAAGATCGAGCGGACAAACGTACTTAATAATTCTTCCATTCTTTTCTTAATTTATAATGGTTATCATTAGTTTTCCTGAAGTTCCTTGTTACGTGAACGATGAACCCAAATTATCACTGCTATAACAATCAATGCCATCGGAGGCAAGATCATCAATCCGTTATTGACATAACCGAAATCATAGAATGCCTGCGGAATAACTTGGAATCCGAAAAGTGTACCAGAACCCAGCAATTCGCGGAAGAAACCTACAATCACAAGAATAATGGCATATCCCAAACCATTACCAATACCATCCAGGAATGATTCCCATGGGCCGTTTCCTAATGCAAAGGCTTCCAAACGTCCCATCAGGATACAGTTGGTAATGATCAGACCAACGAATACAGACAACTGCTTATTTACATCATAAGCAAAAGCTTTCAATACTTCACTGGCTATTGTTACCAAAGCTGCAACAACAACCAACTGGACAATAATACGAATCCGGTTCGGGATTGTATTTCTCAACAATGAAATGATTACGTTGGCAAACGCTACTACAGCTGTAACGGAAATACCCATTACCAAAGCAGGCTCTAACTTTGAAGTTACACCTAAAGCAGAACAAATACCCAACATCTGAATGATGACCGGGTTGTTTACGCTTAACGGGCCAACTAAAACTTCTTTATTCTTTTTAGATAATAATCCCATTTTCTTCTTACTCTTTTGAAGTTAAAAATTTCTCATAACCTGTCAGACTATCGAAAAGCATTTTGCTTACGCCTTGGCTGGTAATCGTACCACCAGAAATTCCATCAACGTAATCTTGTCCTTCGGCAGTCTTTCCATGTTTAACGACAGCAATAGATTTGAATGTACCATCTTTAAATATCTGTTTTCCGGCAAACTGACTGCTAAACGCCGGTTTAGTAATTTCAGCTCCCAAACCCGGAGTTTCACCTTGATGGCTGAAGTCTGCACCATAAACAGTATTCTTGTCGTCATTTACTGAAAGGTATCCCCACAGAGGTCCCCACAATCCTGTACCATGCAAAGCCATAATATACTTGGTCTGGCCGTCAACATTGGCAACAAATACCGGATAGGCATTAGCAACTTCTCCTTCAAAAGCATCACCTTCTACCTTTTGGCCATTAGCATCCACCAAGAATGCTTCTTTGATCAATTCATTGTATTTTGCTTCTGCTTCGTTAGCAGGTACTGTTACATTAATTGAACGCAAGATCTGCTGGCGCTTGTCATTATCTTCATTTTTCTTCTGATAAGAACGCAAAGACTGAGAAGTGAACGCCAAAACAACAGCTACCAGGATAACCATAACAGCTGCATAAATAATTGTATATACATTACTGTCTCTGTCTAAACCTTTCTTTGCTTCCTTGATTTCTTCAAACTGAGAAGCCGGAGCCTGACAAACAGGACATGTAGCTGGAGCCTTATCTCCTTCGTGGACATAGCCACACACTTTACATTTGAATTTCTTTGTAGCCATATTCCTATATTATTTATTCAATTTAACACGGTTAATACGACGGTTAATGTTTGCTTCAACTACATAGTAGTCGATCAGCGGAGCAAATACGTTCATCAACAGGATTGCCAACATCATACCTTCTGGATAACCGGGGTTCAATACACGAATGATAATTGCCATTGCACCAACCAGCAAACCATAAATATATTTACCTGTTTCGGTACGTGCAGAAGTAACAGGGTCTGTAGCCATGAATACTGCACCAAAAGCAAATCCTCCTAAGAACAAGTGGTCAACAGGAGATACTGTCATTGCCACAGTTGTTCCAATCATATTGAAGATAGCTGTCATAGCTGCACCACCAATGAATACAGAGAACATTGTTTTCCAGCTGGCAATACCTGTTACCAATAAAATAACAGCACCAATCAAAATAGCAATTACAGAAGTCTCACCAATTGATCCCGGAATCAAACCTACGAAATAATCCCAAGTTGAGATTTGGTTGCCCAATACGTCTACTACATGGAAATTACCGATCATTTCTTTTCCGGCGATAGCAATCTGACCCAGAGGTGTTGCACCTGAGAAGCCATCCACTACCTGACCAGCACCAAGTCCGAATGTATCTGAAGTGCGGACAAAGACTTGATCACCTGACATAGCTGCCGGATAAGCAAAGAACAAGAATGCACGGGTTACCAATGCAACATTAAATATGTTGTAGCCAGTACCACCGAATACCTCTTTTGCAAAAATCACAGCAAAAGCCGTAGCAACGGCAATCATCCACAGCGGAGTATCAACCGGAACAATCATCGGGATCAGAATACCTGATACCAGGAATCCTTCCTGAATCTCTTCCTTTTTCCACTGGGCTACCATAAATTCTATACCCAGACCTACTACATAAGAAACAATGATCTTAGGCAGAACTGCCAGAAAACCAAAAATAAATGTCATCCAGAAACCCGGATCTGAACCTACAGCCAGGTTATGCTGATAACCTACATTATACATACCAAAAAGCAAAGCAGGCAACAAAGCAATGATCACAACGGTCATTGTACGCTTTGAATCGATGCTGTCGTGGATATGCACGCCTGTCTTGGACGTCGTATTCGGAACGAACAAAAATGTTTCGAATCCTTCAAATACAGAACGGAACATCGCCAGCTTTCCGCCTTCCTCAAAGTTAGGCTTAATCTTGTCGAGATAATTCCTTAACGCTTTCAATGTTTTATGATTTTAATGTTATTAATTCATTTCTTTATACAGCAAGTTCAAGCCGTTTCTAACGATCTGCTGTAATTCAATCTTTGATGTGTCAACGAACTCGCACAAAGCAAAATCTTCCGGAGCTACTTCATAAATACCCAGATTCTCCATCTTGTCGATATCGAATGTAATGATAGCCTTCAGCAAATATTCCGGCATGATGTCCATCGGGAATACTTTATCGTATTCGTTTGACATGATCATAGCACGTTTTCCACCTTTGATACGTGCATCCAACACATATTCTTTATTCTTTCCTGTCAGCCAGGTGAAGTATGAATGGCTTGTACTGTATTTACCAAAGCCAGGAGTTCCCCAACCTAAGAATTCATGTACTTCATCTCCTTCCGGGATAACGGTAACCTGACAATCGTATGCACCTAAATAGCTATCCATAGCTACTTTAGTTCCAGTCAGCACATTTCCACTAATCAGACGAAGATGTTCTCCCGTCTTAACTTTACCGCCTAAAATGCTTTCAATTGTACAACCAGCGATCACCTTAACATAACCTTGCTGAGTTGTTTCTGAACCTGTAACAGCAACCAGGCGTGTAAAATCTGCAACTCCCTTATTGAAAAGACGTCCCATCAAGATAACGTCTGTTGCATTAACGGTCCAAACCACTTCTCCCTTATTAACCGGTTTGATATGGTTGATCTGTACACCCACATTCCCTGCAGGATGCGGTCCTTCAAATTCAACTGTTTCAACACCTGTTACTTTAACGGAAGAACCTTTCTTCACGCCTACATAAACTTTACCGTTCGTCAGTTTTGCCAAAGCAGTAAGACCTGCCTGTAAATCTGCCTCCTGGCCTTTTACCAGGAAATCAAAGTTAGGAGCTAATGGAGCAGAATTGAACGCTGTAACGAAGATATCACGTGGAGAATCACTCGGAGAAGCAACGATATCATATGGACGTTGTTTGATAAACGGCCACATACCTCCATTCAAAAGTGTTTCCTTCACCTCTTCTGCTTTCAGAGATGCCACATTCTTCTTGCCGAAATCCTCGTACTCAATCTGAGCGTCAGGTGTTACTACAATGCTTAACACTTTACGCTTCTCACCACGGTTTACGGCAGCAACTTCACCACTCACTGGTGAAACGAACTTGATTTCGGGGCGGTTCTTGTCAACCATTAATGCAGAACCAGCTTTGACTTTATCACCCGGGCGTACCACTACCTTCGGAAGGATGCCAGTATAATAATCTGGAACGATTGCATAAGATGCACTCTTTCCAGCATTTAGCATTGTTTCCGGAGCTTTGCCCTTCAGATTAATGTCTAAACCCTTTTTAATCGTAATCACATTTGCCATGATATAACTAAAATTGTTTAATGTAATTTTCTGCAAAAGTAACTATTTTTTCAAGTTTTTCAGTAGTTATTTATGATTTATTACTGAAAAAATTCTGTAATAAAAATAGATTTCTCATGATGAATGATTTATTTCACCGTTCTCTACTTCGCATGAGTCGAAGAACATTTCCTGACGTGCTTTTTCTTTCGAGAAAGTAAAATAAGTACAGGTCGCTTCTGTGCATAATTCTTTTGCCGAATTATACAGTGCGGCCTTGACATAGACGATATTGCGTTTTTGTTCTACAATAGAAGCTCTGATTTCAACGAATTCATCGTTGGTAGAAATGGATTTGCGGTATCTTGTTTCCATCTTGGATGTAACACCAGTTGTCTGCAGCTTGCGAAAAATAGTCCATCCGCATATTTCATCCAGCAAAACAGCCTGAATGCCTCCATGAAGTGTATTCAGCCAGCCTTGATATTCAGGTCCTGGTTTCCAGTAGCTGACGATTTCATCACCGTCTTCATAAAATTCCATTTTTACTCCTACCGGATTGTCTGGAGAACATCCGAAACAATTATACCCATTCAAGCCTTTCCATGGATTGATTATTTTCTTCATAAACACTCGTTTTTGGCTTCATCTGAATTTTAGTGTAAAAGTAATAACTTTTTTGATGCTGCTAACTATGCCAGCGCATTTTTAACGCAAAATGAGAATAAAAAATCAACGACATTTGGTTTAGGCAAGGCATATATTTAAAACTCACGAGAATCAGAAATGAAACTCGTGAGTTTTAAGACCGATTCCAACGAGAAACGGAATCGTCAATGATAGCTTATGAGCTGTCGATCAATCACCATTAAAACTTCTTGAATATATATTTTTTTCCTTCACTCGATAATATCAGTTGCTTATGAGTGACTTTTTCCACACAGAAATTCCGAGTTGCTTCTTGCCAATCTGTATAGGGCAAGAATTCACCTACCGGATGTGGATCTGATAATAACTGCAATTTCAGCTGATCGCCTTCGTAAAAGTTATAGCCGTATGAATAACGGTAACGGTCTGAACTCCGATCGTAAATCTGATATTGGAACAAGGTGGTCTGGAAATTATACCAAACTGTATCTACAGCAGATATCTCACCGCCGCATTCTATCTGATTCAGCTGCCACTTTCCTTCCAAATCAGTCGACATCGTATCACAGGCACTTAGCGCTATTAAAACACTTGCTGCTATTATCAATCTTTTCTTCATATAAATTATATAACTCCTTTTGTACTAGGCAAATTATAATGATAGATATCTCTCCGAACTGCCATCTTGATAGATCGGGCCAATGCTTTGAAAATCCCTTCTATCTTATGATGTTCGTTTGTTCCTTCTGCCTTGATGTTCAAATTCATACGTGCTGCATCACTCAAACTCTTAAAGAAATGCAGGAACATTTCGGTTGGCATATCTCCTATTTTTTCCCGATGAAATTCAGCATCCCACACCAGCCACGGACGACCGCCGAAATCCAAAGCGACACTACATAAACAATCATCCATCGGCAATGTATAACCATAACGCTCAATACCCCGCTTGTCTCCAAGCGCTTTTGATAAAGCCTCTCCCAATGCGATGGCAGTATCTTCAATGGTATGATGTTCATCTACGTTTAAGTCGCCTTTCACCTGGATTGTCAGATCCATCCCGGAATGCTTTCCTATCTGATCAAGCATATGATCGAAAAAGCCTAAACCCGTTGAAACCGATGTTTTTCCCTTTCCATCGAGGTTCAAAGATACAAAAATATCCGTTTCTTTTGTTACCCGCTTGACTTCAGCACATCTTTCCCCCGCGAAAAGGAACTCGGCAATCCGGTCCCAATCACTTGTAATCAGCACAGGGTGAATATCTTGATGTGCAGCCAGAATATCTTCGGTGGAATCGTCATTTTCGTGCAGCCAGATACTTTTTGCTCCCAAATTACGGGCTAATTCCATATCAGTCAGCCGGTCACCGATTACAAAACTGTTTGCCAGATCATATTCGCCCGACAAATATTTCCCCAGCATACCAGTCCGCGGTTTCCGGTTAGGAGAATTATCTTCCGGGAAGGAACGATCAATCAGAATATCATCAAAAACCACGCCTTCACCGGCCAGTGTTTTCAGCATCAAATTATGTACCGGCCAAAATGTGTCTTCCGGGAAAGATGAAGTTCCCAATCCGTCCTGGTTGGTTACCATTACAAACTCAAAATCCAGTTGTTTCCGGATGAAGAACAAATTCCGCATTACTTTGGGATAAAATTCCAGTTTTTCGAAACTATCCAGCTGGTAATCGATAGGTGGTTCGATTACCAACGTTCCGTCCCGATCGATAAAAAGAGCTCTTTTCTTCATATCACATGTTTTTTAGGGCATTCAACAAAGCTGTATTTTCCTCTTCTGTACCAACCGTTATACGAAGGCAACCCGCACACAGCACAACTTTATTCCGATTCCGGACAATAATTCCTTGATCAACCAATTTCTGATAAACGGCATCGGCATCGCCTACATCTACCAGAATAAAGTTTGCATCTGTCGGATAGATTTTTCTGACGCACGGTATTGCCGTTAACTCTTGCTGCAAACGTGTCCGCTCGGAAAGAATCAAAGTCAGCTGTGACTTCATGGTTTCCTGATTGTTCAGGATTTCCAGGGCTTTCTCCTGCGTCAGCTGATTGACATTATACGGATATTTGATTTTATTCAATACCGAAATAATTTCGGGAGAAGCAAAGGCCATTCCTAAACGGATTCCAGCAGCGCCCCACGCCTTTGATAAAGTCTGAAACACAACCAGATTGGGGTACTTACTTAAATCTTTAGTATAAGAAGGTAAAGATGAGAAATCTATATAGGCTTCATCAACGACAACAATGCCTTTGAAGGTATCGAGTATCTGATTAATATCTTTCCGATTCAGACTGTTTCCTGTCGGATTATTGGGAGAGCACAGGTAAATCGCTTTCACCGTATCATCAATCTGCGAGAGAAAAGCAGGCATGTCAATCTGAAAATCGGATGTTAATTTTACTTTTCTACAAGTCACATTATTGATTTCCGCCGCAACCTGATACATACCGTAAGTCGGATCAACCGTCAGCATGCACTCTTTTCCCGGTTCACAAAATGCACGTAAGATCAAATCAATCGGCTCATCGCTTCCGTTTCCCAACAAGATACATTCTTTGGGCACTCCTTTTATTTCTGCCACTTTTTCCTTCAACCGCCATTGCATCGGATCCGGATACCGGTTATACGGAGCATTATACGGATTCTCATTGGCATCCAAAAAGACAGATGCTGTTCCATGAAATTCATCGCGCGCAGATGAATAAGGTTGCATTGCCCGGATATTCGGACGAACCCAGGCATTTACGTCGAATGTTTTATTTGTACTCATAAGGCATTCAATCTAACGGTTACTGCATTACGGTGAGCTTCCAGTTCTTCATTAGCTGCCATCGTACGGATCGTATCTCCTAACTGGCGGATTCCGTCGGCGCTGATTTCCTGGAATGTCATCTTCTTGATAAAACTATCCAGATTAACACCACTATAGGCATGGGCATATCCATTGGTCGGCAGTGTGTGATTCGTACCCGATGCATAATCGCCTGCGCTTTCCGGCGTATAAGATCCCATAAATACACTTCCAGCATTCCGGATCTTTTCAGCGATTTCACCGTAATTCTTTGTCTGGATAATCAAATGTTCAGGAGCATAATAATTGGTGAAGTCGATCACTTCCTGCGTATTCTTCAGCACAATGATACGGCTGTGGGCCAAAGCCTTCTCGGTGATTTCCAGACGAGGCAGGCGTTTCAGCTGTTCTTCGATCGCTCTTACTACAGGTTCTACAATCGCTTCGGAAGTTGTAACCAGTATGGCCTGACTGTCAATGCCGTGTTCTGCCTGCGACAGAAAATCGGCTGCTATAAAGTCAGGATTTGCGAATTCATCGGCAATCACTTCTACTTCTGAAGGTCCGGCCGGCATATCTATCGCGACATCCTTCAGACTCACCCATTGCTTGGCAGCCGTCACATATTGATTACCGGGACCAAATATCTTATAAACCTTCGGTATAGATTCCGTTCCATATGCCATGGCAGCAATGGCCTGACTACCTCCGACTTTACAAATCTTGTTTACGCCTGCGACTTTCGCAGCAAACAGAATGGCCGGATGTATCTTTCCTGTTTTAGCAGGCGGTGTACACAAGACGATTTCCTTACAGCCTGCAATCTGAGCCGGAACTGCCAGCATCAGCACAGTTGAGAACAATGGAGCCGTTCCACCAGGAATATATAAACCAACCTTTTCGATTGGAACGGCTTTCTGCCAGCAGACAACTCCCGGAGCTGTCTGAATCTTTTTCCCTTCAAAACGCTGGGAAGCGTGGAAGGTTTCGATATTCTTTTTTGCCGTCAGGATAGCTTTTTTCAAGTCATCAGAAACCAGGCTTTCCGCTTCGGCTATTTCTTCTTCTGATACCAAGAGGTCGGTCAAATCGACTTTATCGAATTGCTTTTCATATTTACGGATAGCTGCATCACCATTTAGGCGGACATCATCCAGCACCTGACGAACAGTGTCGAACAACGTACTGACATCCATCGTCGCACGTTTGGAAATGTTTTTCCAGTCGGTGTATTCAGGGTATTTAATTATTTCCATATCTATACCTATTATAATATCATTTTTTCTATCGGCAATACCAAAATACCTTCTGCCCCCAACGATTTCAGTTTTCCGATGATTTCCCAGAAATGTTTCTCGGCTATTACCGATTGAACTGAAACCCACTCGCCATTAGCCAACGGTGTGACGGTCGGGCTTTTCATACCGGGCAAAACCTCGATGATTTCGTCTAATTTATCTTTCGGAGCATTCAGAAGTACATACTTTTTCCCTTCAGCCATTTGGATAGCTTCAAAACGGAATAAAAGTTCATCAAGAATTTCCCGCTTTTCAGCACTCAAACCTTTTGTCCCGATCAACAAGGCTTCGCTTGGCATGACAACTTCTACTTCCTTCAGCTGATTACTAACTAATGTACTACCGGAACTTACAATGTCGAAGATGGCATCTGCCAATCCGATACCCGGAGCTATTTCTACCGAACCGGTAATCACGTGGGTATTGGCCTGAATGCCTTTCTCCTGCAAATAAGTCTTCAGGATTCCCGGATAGGAAGTCGCAATTGTCTTTCCGTTAAACCATTCAACACCATTATATTCTTCGTCTTTCGGGATAGCCAAAGAAAGACGGCACTTACTGAATCCCAAGCGTTTGATCAGATTGGCTTCCGAACCTTTTTCTACATATTCGTTTTCACCGACAATACCGACATCGGCTGTTCCATTGGCAACAGATTGAGGAATATCATCGTCCCGAAGGAAAAGAACTTCTACCGGAAAATCCTTCGCAGAAAGAAGCAAAGTTCTTTTGGCTTTGTTCAGTTTGATACCAGCTTCTTCCAGAAGCATCATTGTCTCATCATACAAGCGTCCTTTCGACTGTACTGCAATTCGTAACATACGTTTGATATTTTATTTATAGTTGTTATTGTCATCTGTTGTATAAAAGAAAAAGGCTTACCGAAATCCGGTAAGCCTTCGCTTTTATCTTCTCAAGTATTTACATACCATCAGAACTCACCGAACTGTTGCCCGTTGTCGCTATAATGGTGATGATGATGTAAACTACCTGCAATCATTTTCAATTCATTTGTTATTACGCCTGCAAAGTTACAATAAATATTGAATCTGCAAATATTTCTTACAATTTTATTCTATAAATCGAGTAATAATAGCGTTTCACTGTTTCTTCAGTTATCTGGAAAGAGCCTTTTAGACTCATTTAGGCCCATAAAAGAAACAAGTAGATTTATTTCTTCGTATATTCCCGATAAAACTCGGCCACCGATTTGATTCCTTTGAAGAAATAATCAAGGCGGCAGCTTTCGTTAGGCGAATGAATGGCATTCTGCTCCAGACCGAATCCCATCAGAACAGTCTTGACACCCAGAACCTGTTCGAAGGTAGAAATAATTGGAATACTTCCGCCCCGACGTACAGCCAAAGGTTTCTTCCCGAAAGCAATGCTTACAGCCTTCTCAGCTGCCCGGTAAGCCGGCATATCAATCGGACAAACATATCCTTCACCTCCATGCTTCGGCATAACTTTCACTTTTACATAGTCGGGTGCTACCTTATTTATATAGTCCTCGAACAGTTTTGAAATCTTCTCATGCTGCTGATGCGGCACCAGACGGCAGGAAACCTTGGCATAGGCTTTCGACGGAAGAACCGTCTTACTTCCTTCTTCGATATAACCACCCCAGATTCCGCAGACATCAAACGAAGGCCGGCAGCTGTTCCGTTCCAGCGTCGAATATCCCTTTTCACCGAAGAGGGCATTTACTCCAATTGCCTGTTTGTACTTGGTTTCATCGAACGGTACTTGAGCAATCATATCCCGTTCTTCCTGCGATAATTCTTCTACATCATCATAAAAGCCCGGAATGGTAATACGACCGTCCGCATCGGTGATATCCGCAATCATCTTACATAAGACATTGATCGGATTGGCTACCGCACCACCGAAATGACCGGAATGCAAATCACGGTTCGGCCCCGTTACTTCCAGTTCCCAATAGGCTAAACCTCTCAGACCGGTCGTCAACGAAGGTACTTCCGCACTTACCATGCTGGTATCCGAAACCAGGATGATATCTGACTTCAGGAGTTCCTTATGTTCCTGGCAGAAAGCTTCCAGACTGGGCGAACCGATTTCTTCCTCTCCTTCGAAGATAAACTTGACATTACAATTCAGTAGACCTTCCTGCAAGGCTGTTTCGAATCCTTTCACCTGCATCATGCTCTGCCCTTTGTCGTCGTCAGCGCCTCTTGCCCAGATACGGCCGTCGCGGATTTCCGGTTCAAACGGATTACTCTTCCATAAATCGAGGGGTTCGGCAGGCATTACATCGTAATGGGCATAAACCAATACCGTCGGAGCCGCCGGAGAAACCATCTTTTCACCATAGACAATCGGATTTCCTGTCGTCGGCATCACGACCGCTTTATCCGCTCCCGACGACAGCAAGACTTCTGTCCACCGCCGGGCACAGGCTTCCATATCAGTCTTGTGTTCCTGTTTTGCACTGATTGACGGAATCCGGATTAAGGAAAATAATTCATCCAAGAACCGATCCTTATTGTTTTCTATATATGATTGAACCGACATCGTATTAAAATGAAGATAAGTTTCTGATCTGTTCTACACCCTTTTCGAAATCAGAGATGATTTCTTTCATGACATCCGCCACGGATACTTCTTCCCGGAAAAGAGATGCTATCTGTCCTATTTCAAGCTCTCCTTCTTCCAGATTTCCTTCAAAGATACCTTTCTTGGCGCGGCCTTTGCCCAGCAATTCCCGTAATTCTTCCACATTAGCCCCACGAGCTTCAGCTTCTTCTACGGCAGTTGTAAATACGCCTTTCACCAATCGCGTCGGAGAAACCTTTTTCAGCAGGAGTTTAGTATCACCTTCATTCAGTGACAGGCACAATTGCTTGAAGGCTTCGTGGGCAGAGCTTTCAGTTGTCAGGGCAAACCGTGTTCCGATCTGCACTCCTTCCGCACCCAAAGCAAAGGCAGCCAACATCCCTGCTCCTGTTCCGATACCACCGGCAGCCATCAAAGGCAGATTTGTTTTCCGCCGTACATGCGGAATCAGGCACATGGTTGTCGTTTCTTCCCTTCCGTTATGACCACCGGCCTCAAAGCCTTCAGCTACTACGGCATCTACTCCAGCCTCTTCGCACTTACCGGCGAATTTAGAACTGCTGACCACATGAACGACTGTCATTCCATGTTCCTTCAGGAACTTTGTCCAAGTCTTCGGGTTTCCGGCCGAAGTAAAGACAATCTTCACACCCTCGTCTACAAGCATCTGCATGATCTTCTCAATTTCCGGATACATCAGCGGCACATTCACCCCAAAAGGTTTATCTGTAGCTGCCTGGCATTTCCGGATATGTTCCTGCAAAACCTCCGGATGCATCGAGCCGGCACCCAATAAACCCAATCCACCGGCATTACTAACGGCAGAAGCCAGTCGCCAGCCACTACACCAGACCATTCCTCCCTGGACAACAGGATATTTTATCTTAAACAAATTACAAATTCGATTTTCCATATCTATTCTTATATATATTGTTTATACCTTAATATTTATCCGCTTCAAAACATGCCAATGGCATTTACCAGCATATTGACGGCAAATGTCAACGCTATGGACGCATATAATATCTTAATATTGATTTTCTTGAACAGCTGATAATAAACCGTGATCAGCATAATAACAGTCAAAGCAATCAATGCCCCGATCCTCAAATCAATCGGAACGACAGGCAACGGACTCCAAGGTGTCGGAATGAAAAGCAATACCAGACCTATCAGTACGGCAGTAGCCAGGAAACTCGCAAACAACCGGGTACACCACATCCGGTATTCGGTAATATAAATCGCATACTGGGCTAAAAATATCGTAATGAACGGATAAACCGGCAACAGATAGCTGGCCCTTTTCACCGGCATCAAGGCGTAGGCAATCAGCAGCACAATCATGGAAATCAGACTGAATAATTTAACGCCCGTACAATCAATCTTTTTCTTTTCCATTTTCACCCCGAACAAGGAGAAAAAGAAAAAGACAATCCAGGGCAAGAAGCCCAATGCCAATAATGGAATGATATAAAAGAAATTATGGGTATGAGACTGCAATCCCCAGAAATAGCTGAATTCATCTTTCATTACATCCAGCAGCAGATCCATACCACCCTGCTTCCAGATGCTGACATACCAGAGCGCTGGCAGGAACAAGGATGAAATGGCAACGTAAAACATGGCTTTCAGCGAGAAGAAAACAGCATGTTTACGTGTCACCAATAAATAGATGGTAAAAGTCACCACCGGAAGAATCATTCCCATCAGCCCTTTGGTCAAAATGGCACCGCTTAACAACGCCGATATCTCTACCGGAATACCTTTCAACTCGTAATTCTCTTCCCAACGGTACAGCTGCGTTAATGCGACAAAGATAAAAGTGGCAAACAACAGATCACCGGAACTGGCGGCCGAGAGATTCTGCATACCGGCGCAGGTAATCAGGAATAAGGTAGAGATAAAAGCTTCATGGAATTTGACCCGTCGCCCAAAGAAGATCAAGGTGCAAGTCATCATGACGATAAAAGCCAGGGCTCCCGGTAATTGCAAGGTGAATTTCGACACATATCCTTGCCAGCTCGAGAAAAGAACGATCAGCCAATGCAGCATCGGATGATCATAACTGATTTCACCGGTAGGCATTTTCGGAAGTACCCATTCACCAGACTCCAGCATCGCTTTGGCAACCGCCGCATCCGATGAATTGGCCATACTGCCTAATTCGCTTAATCCTAACCAAGGTAATACAGAAATCAAACAGATAAAAATGATCATCGTAATCGGTTTCTGCAAGTACAAATATTGTAAAGTTGGTGTACGCATAAATTTCTCCTAATTTATAATAGCACAAAGAAACGGTTTTTTACGGACATAATTGGCCTTTTAGCGAACTTTTACATGCCCAACGATGCTTTTATCGCCTGACGGATAACGCCAGCATCTGCCTTGTTTTCGCGCAAGATGGAAAGAACAAAGTCTAAATAATGCTCCTTTGTACTGATTCCACAGAGTTGGCAAACCCGGCTTTGCGGCAACATGCCTTTCTGATTATATACCCGTAAAATGCTATTGTAATCAGCTGTCTGGATATATTGCTGAAACGCGCTTTTAATATGATTATATATTTCATCGACCCGGATGCGTTCATGGATCTCTTCCACCTGATCATTCAACTGCTCAAAAGAGTGGATTTTGCAGTTCAACGCCATCTCCAGTTTCTTTTTTACCTGATGTTTGGCATGCAGAATCACCTGGTCTTCCAGATCTTTATTAAACAGCTGGATCACATTCTCTTTTACCTGGCTGAATATTTCATCCGGATTCTTCATCAGCCTGCCGGCAACCGATTTGATCACGTCTTCGAGCATCAGTAAATTCTCTACTTCAGCCACGTTGGGAACAAAGATATGCTGTTCATTCAGGTAACGTATTTCCCCTTCCGTCCGACGGTCCCGGTCAACGATACCCATACTTTCCAGCATGTGAAAGTCTTTTAACTGACTGAATGCCTTGGTCGTTTCAATTACTTTCTGGCATCCGCCCATCGGCTTCACCATATAATCAGGGAAAACCAGCGAATACAACCGGTTGTCGATGCTGTTATTGTCGGTTCCTTCGATAAAAAGAATCGGTTTACGACTGCCCAGCACTTCCATGTAAAGCTCTTCCGGCAGACTTTTGTTATTTTCGATCAGCTCATAGTCCCAAATCTGATGATCTGCATCATACGAACGGATCCATAATCGCTTACAAGAACGCCTTGCCAAGGCGAAATCAATATCATGTGTCAGATAGACAAATGTACAGTCGGGCCTCAGTTCTTCAATCTTATCCCATAAAACATTCTTGATCGAATCGTGCAACAATGTTTCCGGCTCTTCAATTACCAGCATAGACTGGTCAGGCGCATACAGTCCAGCCGCTATCAGGTAAAAGACCAACTTCTCACTATCACTCATCCGCCCGGCAGTATATGAATGAGAAGTACGTTCAGCCGAGGTCAGTTCGATAAAACCGGACTTCCGGATCAGCCGGTTATGCGGAAACATCTGTTCCCAAATCTCCTGAATAACGTCGATCTTCGTCCTCGGCGGCTCCAGTCCGGCATTCAGCTTGCAAGCCTCCTTATAATTTACGGCCGCTTCAAACTCTTCGCGTTGCAGACGGAGAATCATTTTCTCATATTCTGTTACCCGCGGGAGCAGCAACCGTTCCTTAATTAAGGTTTGCAGCTGCATCCATTCATCCGACGAAGTATGTTCGTCCGGCTGCCCGGTGATAAACAAAGCATGCAACCCGGAAATCTTCAGTGCACGCCCGGCATAGCGCGTCAGCAAATCCCGGCCAAAAGAAGACTTTCCTGCCCCATTCGTACCAATAATGACTAATGAATTAGTCGAAATAACCGGTTTTTCGTTATGTATATTGAGAGGTAATTGAATTTCCATATTCCGTAACCATTGATCACTTTACAAAGTTATAATTTTCCTCCGCATGAAAAGAATATTCGAACGCAAAAATCGCAGGACACAAAACTTCTTTTGCCTTATTCTATTTATACGTTTCAGCCGACTTAAAACAGCAAATCCGACCAGGAATTCTTTAGTTCACGGCGTGAACTACTTAATCCACGGCGTGAACTAAGTAATTCCCGACGTGAACTAAGTAATCCACGCCGTGGATTAAAGAATTTCTCCTCTCTTCTGTATTTTTTATCCGGTAAAAACAAATGATATTTCCTGCAAGCAACAAGAAATGTTGAATTGTACCCAACCGGACAAGATATGAGCGCTTTTGACAAACATAGTTTCAAACAATTTATTCAGTTTTGCAGTTAAATAATCGGGACAAAGTCAGGATGAAACAGACCAGGCAAAATAAAATCTTTTTTTGCGGTCGATTTTACTATTAAAAAGTAATTGGAGTTTCAAAAAAATACTAACTTTGGACCATACAAGTAACGAATTTGTAATGTACATAAATTATATAAAAGGAACATGGATACAAAAATTCAAGAATTAACCGAAAAAATCTACCAGGAAGGCGTAGAGAAAGGTAACGAGGAAGCTGCTCGTATCATTGCGGAAGCCGAAGCTCGTAAAAAGGTTCTGATAGAAGAAGCTGAAGCGAAAGCAAAAGAAATTGTAGCCAGTGCTGAAAAACAAGCTAACGAGCTGAAGAAAAACACGGAAGCAGAGTTGAAGCTGTTTGCATCCCAATCTGTTGAAGCTTTGAAAAGTGAAGTAACGAACCTGATCACAGGTAAAGTCGTAAGTGAAAACGTAAAGGCTGTAGCGGCAGATCCTGCATTCATGCAGAAAGTTATTCTCGAATTAGTCAAAAGCTGGCCCAGCCAGGAGAATCTGGTGATCCAGTCGGCTGATGCAGAGGCTTTAAAGAAATATTTTCTATCCAATGCCAAAGACTTATTGAATAAAGGCGTAACTATCGAGCAGGTTAGCGGCAAGAAAACCTCTTTTTCAATTATGCCGGCCGATGGTTCTTATAAAGTATCGTTTGGCGAAGACGAGTTTGTTGAATTTTTCAAAGAGTTCTTACGCCCACAGCTGGTTGAAGCTCTTTTCTAACAAATCAGTGCAATGAGTAAATATTATTGCTTAATAGCAGGTCTCCCTGACATTACGCTCGACGATAGCAGGCTCACCTACTCGGTTGCTGATTTCAGGAATGAATTAAGCGATATACTGACGCGTAAAGATAAAAAGCTGATTGATCTGTTCTTCCTGAAATTTGACAACAAGAACCTGATCAGTCAGTTGAAAAATCCGGATCAGGACATGGATCCGCGAGGGAGCATTACATACGATGAATCTCACGCCTTGTATCAGGCCCTGAAAGAAGAAGAAGCGATTCCGAAAAACAATCGTATTCCTCCTTATTTCACCGACTTCTTCCGTATGTATTTAGAGAGTGAAGCAAAAGGCGACGTAGCCACCATTTCGTGGGAAGACCGCCTTGCTGCTTTATATTATGCTTATGCCATGAAATGCGGGAATCAGTTCGTTTCAGACTGGTTTGAGTTGAACCTTAACATTAATAATATGTTAACCGCCATCACCTGCCGTAAACACGGATTAGACAAATCCCAATATATCGTAGGAAACAACAACGTGGCTGAAGCATTGCGCACATCGAATGCCCGGGACTTTGGCTTGGGCGACGATATTGAATATCTGCCGGCCCTGCAGCACATAGCAGAAGAATCTGATCTGATGCTCCGGGAAAAGAAGATAGATACGCTGAAATGGAACTGGCTGGAAGAACAGACCTTCTTCAAGACGTTCGATATCGAAAGTGTCTTCGCCTACATGCTCAAACTGGAAATGATTGAACGCTGGGTTAGTCTTGATAAAGAAACCGGCGAAAAGACATTCCGCGAAATTGTAGGAGCAATGAAAAAAGGCAGCGAGAATGCCTTGGAAGAATTTAAAAGAAATAACGAAAAATAATTATGGCAACGAAAGGAATTGTAAGAGGAATCGTTTCGAACTTGGTGACCGTAGAGGTGGACGGACCGGTTTCTCAGAATGAAATCTGTTACATTTCGGTCGGGGGTGTCAAGCTGATGGCCGAAGTTATCAAGGTAATAGGTAAGAATGCCTTTGTGCAGGTATTCGAAAGTACACGTGGTATGCGTGTAGGCGATAGCGCCGAATTCCAGGGACACATGCTGGAAGTAACATTAGGTCCGGGTATGCTGTCGCGCAACTACGATGGTCTGCAAAACGACCTGGACAAAATGCAAGGTGTATTCCTGAAACGCGGTGAATATACATTCCCGTTGGATGAAAATAAGAAATGGGCCTTCAAGCCACTGGCGAAAGCCGGTGAAAAAGCCATTGCCGGAACCTGGTTGGGCGAAGTAGATGAAAACTCGCAGCCGCATAAGATCATGGTTCCTTTTACATTCAAGGGAGAATATACCATTAAAAGTGTTGTCGCAGAAGGAGAATATACCATCAATGATACGATAGCTGTATTGACCGATGCAGAAGGCAACGAGGTAAAAGTAACCATGGTACAGAAATGGCCGGTAAAGAAAGCCATCACCTGCTACAAAGAAAAGCCGCGTCCATACAAACTGCTGGAAACCGGTGTCCGTACCATTGATACGGTCAATCCGATTGTTGAAGGCGGTACAGGCTTTATCCCGGGTCCGTTCGGTACCGGAAAGACCGTTCTGCAGCACGCCATCTCTAAACAGGCAGAAGCGGATATCGTGATCATCGCAGCCTGCGGTGAACGTGCCAACGAGGTTGTGGAAATCTTTACCGAATTCCCGGAACTGGTAGACCCGCATACAGGCCGAAAGCTGATGGAAAGAACCATTATCATCGCCAATACCTCCAATATGCCGGTTGCCGCCCGTGAAGCTTCTGTTTATACAGCCATGACAATTGCCGAGTATTACCGCAGCATGGGATTGAAGGTTCTGCTGATGGCCGACTCTACTTCCCGTTGGGCTCAGGCTTTGCGTGAAATGTCTAACCGTTTGGAAGAGTTGCCGGGCCCGGATGCATTCCCGATGGACTTGTCTGCCATTATTGCCAACTTCTACGCCCGTGCCGGATATGTTATTCTGAATAATGGTTCAACAGGTTCTGTCACCTTTATCGGTACCGTATCACCGGCCGGTGGTAACCTGAAAGAGCCGGTTACAGAAAACACGAAGAAAGTAGCCCGCTGTTTCTATGCCTTGGAGCAGGAACGTGCCGACCGTAAGCGTTACCCGGCTGTCAACCCGATTGAAAGTTATTCCAAGTATCTGGAATATCCCGAATTCCAGGAATATATTGCCAAGCATATCTCTCCGAACTGGATAGAGAAAGTAAACGAGATCAAGACCCGTATGCTGCGTGGTAAGGAAATTGCCGAACAGATTAACATCTTGGGTGATGATGGTGTTCCGGTTGATTATCACGTTACGTTCTGGAAGTCTGAACTGATCGACTTTGTCATCTTGCAGCAAGATGCCTTCGATGCCATAGATGCAGTCACTCCGCTGCCCCGTCAGGAATTTATGCTGGATAAGGTAGTTTCGATCTGCCGTACCGACTTCAAGTTTGACACCTTCCTCGAAGTAATGGATTACTTCAAGAAGATGATCAATATCTTCAAGCAGATGAACTACTCTGAATATGAAAGCGAACAATTCAAGAAGTTTAATCAGGAATTGGATGCTTTGTTAAAAGAAAGAATGTAATAAAGAATAGCAGTATGGCAACAAAAGCATTTCAGAAAATATATACAAAGATTACCCAGATCACCAAGGCGACCTGTTCGCTGAAAGCAACCGGTGTCGGGTACGATGAGTTGGCTTCCGTAGATGGAAAACTAGCTCAGGTAGTAAAGATTATGGGAGATGAAGTAACCCTGCAGGTATTCTCCGGAACGGAAGGTATCCGGACAAATGCCGAGGTTGTCTTCATGGGAAAAGCTCCTTCTTTAAAAGTAGGCGATCAATTGGCGGGCCGCTTCTTCAATGCTTATGGTGAACCAATCGACGGTGGTCCTGTTCCGGAAGGCAAAGAAGTGGAAATCGGTGGTCCGTCTGTAAATCCCGTTCGCCGTAAGCAGCCTTCTGAACTGATCGCTACGGGTATTGCCGGTATCGACTTGAACAATACCTTGGTTACCGGACAGAAGATTCCGTTCTTCGCTGACCCCGACCAGCCTTTCAACCAGGTAATGGCGCTGGTAGCCATGCGCGCCCAATCAGATAAGATTATCTTGGGCGGTATGGGTATGACCAACGACGACTATCTGTTCTTCAAGAATACATTTAGCAACGCAGGTGCGCTGGACCGTATCGTCAGTTTCATCAATACAACCGAAGACCCGTCGGTTGAGCGTATCCTGATTCCGGATATGGCCTTGTGTGCTGCCGAATATTTTGCGGTAGAAAAGCATGAAAAGGTATTGGTTCTGCTGACAGATATGACCAACTACGCCGATGCTTTGGCGATTGTATCTAACCGTATGGACCAGATCCCGTCTAAAGACTCTATGCCGGGTTCTTTGTATTCAGACTTGGCCAAGATTTATGAAAAGGCCGTTCAGTTCCCGGATGGCGGATCTATTACAATTATTGCCGTAACCACGTTGTCGGGTGGCGATATCACACATGCTGTTCCTGATAATACGGGTTATATTACAGAAGGACAGTTGTATCTGCGTCGAGACAGTGATGTCGGCAAAGTAATCGTCGATCCGTTCCGTAGTTTGTCTCGTCTGAAACAGCTGGTAACCGGTAAGAAGACGCGCGAAGATCATCCGCAGGTAATGAACGCTGCTGTTCGTTTGTATGCAGATGCCGCCAATGCAAAGACAAAGATGGAAAACGGTTTCGACCTGACCGATTATGATAACCGTGCCTTAGCCTTCGCGAAAGATTATTCATCGAAGTTATTGGCTATCGACGTAAATCTGGATACAACCGAAATGCTGGATGTAGCATGGAGCTTGTTCGGAAAATACTTCCAGCCGGCTGAAGTCAACATCAAACAGGCGTTGGTTGATAAGTATTGGAAGAAATAAGAGAGGTTATGTTATCTGATCTAAGCATCAGACTTCAGGTAACACCAAATCAAATGCGAATTATACATTAATAAAATGGCGATTAAGTTTCAATATAACAAAACATCACTTCAGCAATTGGAAAAGCAGCTGAAGATGCGTGAACGCTCGCTTCCTACTATCAAAAGCAAGGAAAGTGCGCTGCGTATCGAAGTGAAGCGAACCAAAGACGAAGTGAATCAATTGGAACTTCAGCTTGAACAGGAGATCCAGAGCTACGAAAACATGGTAGCCTTGTGGAATGAGTTCAATCCGTCGCTGATAGCGGTTAAGGATGTTTCGCTTTCCACCAAGAAGATTGCCGGTGTGATCGTTCCGGTTCTGGATGAGATAGAGTTTGAAATAGGCCGTTACAGCCTGTTTAATACTCCGGCTTGGTTTACTGATGGCATCGGGTTGCTCAAGAAGCTGGCCCGCACAGGGATTGAAGCCGAATTCTCTGGAATGAAGCTGGAGTTATTGGAGCATGCCAGGAAGAAAACAACTCAAAAGGTGAACCTGTTTGAGAAAGTTCAGATTCCGGGATATAAAGATGCTATCCGAAAAGTGAAACGCTTTATGGAAGATGAGGAAAGTCTGTCAAAGTCTTCACAGAAGATTATGCGGGCTAACCAGGAAAAACGGAAAGCTAAAGAAGAGGAGGTTGGCGTATGATTGTAAAAATGAACAAACTTACATTCCTGATTTATCATAAGGAATACGAAGCCTTCCTGGAAAAGCTCCGTGCATTGGGTGTTGTACATGTAGAAATCCGTCAGAGCGGCGAAGTGGATGAATCACTCCAGAAACTCTTGCAGAAGCATACTTCGTACAAGACTTTGCAGAAGGAAATGACTTCATGGGCCCACCAGGCTGATGAACAGGATAAAAAAGTAACGGCAGCTCAGGAATCTATCGAAGAGACACTGGAAGGCTATAACGACAAACAGCAGAGCATACTACTGCTGACACAGCAAATCCCAGCTCTGGAAAGGGAAATCGCCCAACTGGAAGTCTGGGGTGAATTTGACTGGAATCTTATCGACAAGCTGAAGGATAACGGCTGGATCATCCAATTCTTCAATTGTCCGGACAAGAGTTTCGACGAAAAGTGGCAAGATGAATATCATGCACAAGTGATCACCCGGAAAGGTGGACAGTGTTATTTCATTACTGTCAATCCGGCTCCCGTTGAACTGGAGGCAGAAGCTGTCCGGTTACCTAAGCACAAGTTGTCTGAGCTGATCAACCAGCAGCAGGAACTGAATAAAGACCTGGAGGAGGCCAAAAGACAACTGACCCGCTTCTGTGTGGCTCATTTGCCGGTAGTCGAAGCTGCTATCGACCAGTTGCAAGGCGATATCGAACTGCTTGAAGTCAAATTAGGCGGAGAGAAGATGGCTGACGGTTCAGTAGTTCTATTGGAAGGTTGGGTTCCGGTTGATAATACGGAAGAAGTCCGCAATATGCTGGAAGCGAATGGTATCTATTATGAGATACGTCCGGCCGAGAAAGAAGACAACGCTCCTATCAAGCTGAAGAACAATTTTGTCACTCATCTCTTTGAAGTGCTGACTAAAATGTACGGTCTGCCTGATTATGGAGAATTTGATCCAACGCCGATGCTGGCACCTTTCTATGCTTTGTTCTTTGGACTTTGTGTAGGTGACGCCGGATATGGTTTGTTATTGGTAGCATTAGGCTTTTATCTGAAGAAGAAAGTCGGTCAGTCCATGCAGGGAATCATGAACCTGCTTATCACATTGGGAGCTGCAACGACCATTGTCGGTGCTTTGGTTGGAACCTTCTTCGGTGTTGAACTAGTAAAGCTGGATCTTCCGGAATGGATAAAGAACGTCATGATTACAGGCAAATATGGAGACACAGGTTATGACAAGACGATGATCTTTGCCCTGATGGTCGGTATGTTCCACATCTGCTTTGCTATGGTTGTCAAGGCGGTTTGTGCGACGGCCCGTTACGGATTCAAGAATGCACTCTCTGCTTGGGGATGGCTTCTGTTCGTTGGTGGTTCTGTAACCATTGGAACATTGAACTACCTGGGCGTTATCACCATGGATGCTTTCAAGACGGCCTTTATCGTTATCTCAGCCATTTCGGCTATCGGTATTTATCTGTTGAATAATATCCGCCGTAATGTCTTCATCAACGTAGGAGCAGGTTTGTGGGATACGTACAACATGGCTACCGGCTTGATGGGCGACTTACTGTCATACCTCCGATTGTATGCCTTAGGCTTGGCCGGCGGTATGTTGGGCGGCGTATTCAATAACTTGGGACTGCAGTTGCACGACAGCATGGCAGATGTCCTTTGGGGCATTCCCGGCTGGATCTGCTTCGGGTTAATCTTCGTATTCGGACACGGACTGAACATTGCTCTTTCTTGCTTGAGCGGTTATGTTCACTCGATCCGTCTTACATTTGTAGAATATTTCAAGAATTCAGGTTATGAAGGAAAAGGTTCAGCTTACAAACCTTTCTCTTCCGTTCACGACAAAGAATAAACAAAGATTTAATAACAATTTAATTTTATAATCATTATGGATGTAACATTATTATTAGGCTATCTGGGCTTAGGCTTAATGCTGGCCCTGGCAGGTATCGGAAGCTGCTATGGTACAACAATCGCAGCAAATGCAGCAGAAGGTGCATTGAAGAAAGATCCTTCTAAATCAGCAGGCTATATGATTCTTTCAGCCATGCCTGCTTCTCAAGGTTTGTATGGTTTCGTTGCCTTTATGACGGCTGGTGAAATCACGGCTGAAAATGCACTGTTAAAGTTCGGTATGGGCGTTAGCGTTGGTCTGGTATTCTTAATTTCTGCCATTCGTCAGGGACAGCTTTGTGCCAATGGTATCACAGGTATGGCTCAGGGTCATGATGTTCAGACAAATACCATGATTTATGCCGCACTTCCAGAATTCTATGCAATCTTGGCATTGGTTGGTACATTCTTGGTATAAACAGCCATATTATTAAGGTATATTATTACGGCATCCGTAAACCTAACTATTACGGATGCCGTAACTTTTCTGTTACGCCAGTCATATAACTCTGTTATTCCCTGACGTAACACTATTATTATGGAGAACATAATAGTAGTATTTGAATACGATATTGAAATTATCTAACATCAGAAAGAAAATGAATCGAAAACTATTTACTTTGCTGTGTTGTGCAAGCTTTATGCTTGTCCCGCATTTGCAGGCCCAGACGTACGACCGCCTTCCGGGTTACGTCCAGGCTGAGAAATTTACCAAAGACAAACTTTCCAAGATGTTATTCTCCACAACGGTTGATCCGCACTGGTTCCAACAAGGAAATTGTTTCTGGTATGAATACAAAACAAGCAAAGGTAATGTATGGTATGTGGTTGACCCGACAGCTCGCACCAAGAAGACTTTATTTGATCAGGACAAAATAGCGGCTCAATTGACAGAAATCGTAAAAGATCCGTTTACAGCCCAGCAATTACCGATCCAGAAACTGGAAGCACAGCCCGACGGACGTACTTTTACGTTCCAAATTACTTCTACCAAAGATGCTCCTAAAGATACGACCAGCAAGAAGAACAACCAGAAACTGGTATTTTATTTCTCCTACGATTATCCGACTCAAAAGCTGACCTGGCTGGAAGATAAAAAGGAAGACACAAAGTATCCGGAATGGGCTTCTTTTTCTCCGGATGGCAAAACGGTTGTCTATGCCAAAGACTTGAATCTGTATCGTATGACAAGAACCGACTACGAAAAGCTGAAAGAGAATGAAAAAGACAGTACGGTTGTGGATGTCCAGCTGACAACTTTCGGAGAAAAAGATTTCGGCTTCGGTCAGCCTTACAGTCTGCTGAATACGGATACGCTTTGCAACGGAAAACGGAAACGTGTCTACGGAATTGTCTGGTCGCCTGACTCCCGTTACTTTGCTGTGACGGCAACAGACGAAAGAAAGGTAAAAGACTTGTGGGTGATTAATTCAATGGCTTCTCCCCGACCAACTTTGGAATCCTACAAATACCAGATGCCGGGTGAGAAAGAAGCTCCCGAAGAACACTTGTATCTGTTCGATATGCAGAACAATACGTACAAGGAAATCAAGACTTCGGCTTATAAAAACCAGACAATCAACCTGGCCCGCAAGCCGCGCTTGCAGAAACAACGCGATATGCATGAAGTCCCGGTAGAATGGTTAGGCGACAGCAATCATTTTTACCTGACACGCTCCAGCCGTGATTTGCATCGCATTGACATTTGTTCTTATACCATCGGACAGGATACTATTCGTCCGCTGATAGAAGAACGGATGAATACTTATCAGGAAGTGCGTCCGCTGGCAACCATCCAGAATGGAAAAGAACTGATTCATTGGAGCGAACGTGACGGTTGGGCGCATTTGTATCTGTATGATGGCGAAGGAAACCTGAAGAACCGTATTACATCAGGTCCGTGGCATGTGGATCAGATTGTGAAAGTAGACGAAAGCCGCCGGGTAGTTTACTTCCTGGCTAATGGAAAAGAAGAAGGAGAAAATCCGTATTACGAACATCTCTATCGGGCTAACCTAGATGGTTCAGGTGTTCAGCTGGTTACTAAAGGGAATTTCTTCCATACAGTAGCGATCGACGATCAGGCACAGTTTGTGGTAAACAATTATTCACGCGTCAATACAGTTCCGAAGACAGATCTGGTAGATAATACAGGTAAAACGATCATGCCGCTTGAAGAAAGTGATTTCTCTCAGCTGTTTGCAGCTGGATATAAGTTTCCGGAACCGTTCCAAGTGAAGGCGGCTGATGGCGTTACCGATTTATACGGTGTCATGTATAAGCCATTCGACTTTGATTCCACGATGGTTTATCCAATCATTGATTACGTATATCCGGGTCCGCAAGTAGAAGCTACCGTTTATCCGTTTACACGTATGAGCGTCCGGACCGACCGTCTGGCACAAGCCGGGTTCATCGTCATCACTGTAGGTAACCGAGGCGGACATCCAAGCCGTTCGAAGTGGTATCATAATTATGGTTACGGCAATCTGCGCGATTATGGATTGGCCGATCAGAAGGCAGCCATCGAGCAACTGGCCAACCGCTACTCATTCATCGATATCAATCGCGTAGGTATTCATGGGCATTCGGGAGGTGGATTCATGTCAACGGCAGCGATCCTGCAATATCCGGATTTCTTCAAGGTAGCCGTTTCGTGTGCAGGAAACCACGACAACCGTATCTACAACCGCTGGTGGAGTGAGACACATCACGGAGTAAAAGAGGAAATTACCGAAAAAGGTGATACGACTTTCATCTACAACATCAAGACGAACGAAGAGATTGCTCATCAGCTGAAAGGCCACTTGATGTTGGTTCACGGCGATATTGATAATAATGTCCATCCGGGCAATACGTTGCGTGTAGTAGATGCATTGATCCGCGCCGGAAAGCGTTTCGACATGCTGATGTTACCACAACAGCGCCACGGCTTTGGCGATATGGATGAATATTTCTACTGGCGAATGGTAGATTATTTCTCTAATCATTTATTGGGAGAACAGGAAACATCCGTTGATATTCCGAAGCGATAAAGAACAGAATAAGAAAAGCCACGGCAATCGGAAGAAATCATTCCCGAAAAGCCGTGGCTCTTTTTATGCCTTAATGACAGAAAGATCTGCAATCGTCTCTCCTATTTCTTATCGGCAGTTTTTGCTTCTGCCTGCTGCAAATACAACGTCTTCAGCCGGCATTCTTTTGACTGCCCAGCCCGATTGGTCAGACGGAAAGCGGTAACTTCTTTTCCTTCCAGTTTTACCTGGTAAACAGATTCCCACAAATTAGCCAGTTGCACTTCTGTCCAATTACCATCTGCCTGCTGTATTTCTACTTTGATCCAATCCAATTGCTGGTCACCCAAGTCCATACGTAATTCAGTAGCTGAAACGGCTTCGCCTAATGACAAAGTCAGCTGTCCTCCGTCCTGCCACTTCAAGACTTCATTCAACGGAGAAACTGTTATTTTCGTCTTGTTCCGCAAAAATACAGGCAGATTTTTAAGCTGTTCAACATTACTTTCCAGCTTATAAGCCGAGTAATTTAATGTAGTCGGCAATTCAGCCTGGAACCGATGATTGTACTCATCCGTCAGATAGACGAACAATTTATCTACAAACGGTTTCAATACCTTCGATCCGGTTTTTACCCCTGGCTGTGGAACATCCTGGTTCATGGTCATGTCATATTTATACCACGCATGCTGCAAGGCTCTCAAATGACGATAGCTCTTCAGGAATGCTTCCTGATATTGTTCCTGCCAAGCTTTATACAGGTTCATGACTTCGATACCCATTTCTCCAAGTGTCTTGAACTGCTGGTACCACGGACTTATTTCTTCAGCCAAATACGGATTATCCTCATTCGCCATCAAAAGATCAGCGGCATACACAATATTCTCAAACTCGGTACGGATCTCGTCTTCCTTAAATGTAGCTGTTTGCTGAAGAACTTGCTGTAGAAATTCATCTAATACGGGTTTGATCCGGACTGATTCATTTCTTTCAAAATGATGCACATTCGTACCCGGATCGGCATTGTGTTCAGCAAAGAGCTTGAAGGCATCAGCATCCGTAGGCATCAGCTGTTTCAAGGCCAGGTTCCATGATCTCTCACCGTCGAATGCTTCCATATTCCAACAATAATCAGCAATACCGAAAATCGCAACTTTCGAAGCCTCGGCATGTTCCATCGGATTGGAGACAAAGCCCGACATCTTATCAGCAATATGTAAGCTATTTCCATAAACCGGCCCAAGCAACAGATGATCCATCACGTAATCGTTCACCGGATAGTTCCACCAGATAAAAGCCTTCCGTTTGATCCGTTCATTGATCCAGTCCATATCTTCTTGCTGGATATTGCAGATCACCGAGTTACCCGTCCACATAATCGCGATGTCTGGATTTAGTTTCGATCCCAAGGTTTCAAGATATTGATTCTTCGGATCAGTCCATTCTCTATTATATTCCGTTGGACACATGATCAAAGGCTTCACATCCGGCTTCAGATGAATAAAATGCTCATTGATATAATTCAGCAACTCTACCTGTTTATCAGCCTTGGCTCCTTCGCCGCTGATATCATCAAAGAAGACGGCAAATGCTCGGACTCCCAGCTGATACATCGACTCAAACTTCAGAATCACCGAATCACGGTCGGCCTGATTCCAGCGAATATCCTTACCCGGGTGAATAGCCCATACGAAATCCAGTCCGTTGTTGTGTGCTACACGTGCCATTTCCCGTATTTCCTGCGCTTCCTTTTCTGGGTAAGGCTGTCTCCAATGCGGCGAACTATGATACGGATCATCTTTCGGTCCATATAAATAGATGTTCATCTTGTTCGCCCCATAATAACCAAACATCCGCAAATGTGTTTCGAAATCCATGGGTTTCCCGTAATAGCCTTCCACTATTCCACGGAAAGGCACATCCGGATAATCTGTAATTTCCAGCTCTTGCATCATCGATTCCCGCAAAAGCTGTTTCAATGTCTGCAATCCGTAAAATGTTCCACGTTCATCTCGACCGGCAATAATTATCTCATGATCTCTAACCCTAAGATAATAACCTTCACTTTGTTGAGGAACCTTTTTCCGAACAGAACGGACAGACCGGTCATCAGCTTCACCTATAACCAGTTTCCAGTACTTTCCCTCTTTTTCCTGTACCGGAAGTAAATTCTTTGCTATCCGTTGATTAACCGTATCTGTTTCATTCAATCCCTTAAAAAGGAAAATACTTGGTTTCGTATATGTCCCTTTTCCAACAACACATGATTGAGGTGTCGGCGAAAGCTCCGATACTTGCCCCATTACCATTGTTGTTAACAGCAAACATGCTGTCGTCATCCACATCTTTTTCATATACTATTCAATAAGAACTTCTATTATTCGTCTGCACTCACAAAGATACGAAGTTCATTTGGATATTTATTTATTCCAGTCATTATATAAATGAAACTTTTTGGGGATTTTTCTTCTCAAGAATTTGGAATATTCAAAATAATGCGTACCTTTGCACTCGCAATACGGAACTAGCTCAGTTGGTAGAGCACTGGTCTCCAAAACCAGGTGTCGGGAGTTCGAGCCTCTCGTTCCGTGCATAAGAGCTTTTCGGTTAATTTTCCGAAAGGCTCTTTCTTTTTATAATCACTTTTCCCTATACAAGGAATCTATGCGAAAATAGAATATTATAGGTTGTGCATAAAATTTTTATTAGTAGTTCATTCTCTCCTAACTACAAAATATCAGAATATGCACAACCTTTATACTATAAATCTCACCAACAGATATTGTTATACGTTATTTCTCTTTTGGCAGAACTAAACGCAGCAACAGATAACCAGTTAAACCAGATAAGAAAGAGCCAACAAAAACGCCCAATTTAGCCTGATTTAATAAATCAATTCCCATGTCAGTAGTAGTATCAAACGAGAGATTCGCAATAAACAAAGCCACCGTAAATCCTATACCTCCAAGCATGGAAACAGCAAACAAAGTCCGTTTACTAAAGCCTTGTGGCTTTGGAATAATGCCACTACGGATAAACAGATATGAAAAACTGAAAATACCCAATGACTTACCAGCAATCAGTCCGAGTACAATCGCTAATGGCACATGCAACAGAGACTCCGGACGAATATCTCCAAATGTAACACCCGCATTTACAAAGGCAAATAACGGTAAGATCAGGTTGTTTACCCACGGATGCAAGCGATGAGCTATGGCTTGCAGCGGACTGATGGAATGATCGGTACACATATGAATATTGTTCAATACCCGAATCTGATGTGACGTCAAAACAGAAGCTCGGTTACAACTCTTTACATCATTCGAGTCGAGCATCGAAAGATATTCAGTCATATCGTTTGTGAAACGCTCCAGTTCTATTTTAGGCTTTGCCGGAACAGTAAAAGCTACCAGTACGCCTGCTATCGTAGGATGAATTCCTGATTCCATAAATAACATCCAAACACAAAAGCCCAAGGCATAATAAAATAACTGATTATAGATCTTCATCTTTCCGCCCAAATACAAAACCAGCAGCAGAAGAGCTGATATCAACAATGGCTGTAATGAAACATGTCCGCTATAAAATAAAGCAATGATAATAATACCACCAATATCATCAACAACAGCCAGCGCTGTTAAAAAGATACGCATGGTGAGCGGTACTCGCTTACCCAACAAACCAAGCACAGCCAAAGCAAAGGCAATATCAGTCGCCATCGGAATTGCCGCTCCGTTAGCTTCCGGACCATCATGACAAATTAAGAAATAGAATAATACAGGAATAACCATTCCTCCAATGGCTGCCACAATGGGTAACAAAGCTTTTCGGAATGACTGCAACTCGCCCACCAGTACTTCCTGCTTGATCTCCAGTCCAATGGTAAAGAAGAATACAGCCATTAATGCATCATTGACAAATGCCAGCATAGAAAGCGGTTCGCCATGATGAGCAAAAATACTAAAATCACCAAAGATCAGCTTGACCGGAAATTGCAGGAAATGATGATACCGGTCTTGTAGCGGACTATTCGCCAAAATCATAGCCAGAATTGTTGCTAAAAACAAAAGCACACTGGCATTGGGCTTTTGAATGGCAAAACGCTGTAGAGGTTTTAAGATAACTTTGAATGTTCTTTCCATATCAGCCCTCTTTATGTAAGGTTATCGTATAATACGCTTCGAATATATCACCACCAGCCAGATGCTGTATCCAATCTTTTTGGCTGTATTCACCTGCATAATGAGCCCGGTCACAGCGTCCGTACCAAGGTTCTATGCAGACAAATGGTGCATTTTTGGAAGGAGGAGACCACAGCCCGACTACCGGTGCGTCAAATTCCAGTGAGAGATGTGGCTTCTTCTGCTTATCGAGCAACGTAACTCGGCTAATCTGGCGGTCTTCCAGAATTAAAGCATCTTTATCAAATGTATGAATGTCCAGCGGAAGCAAACCCTCTTGCAGTGGCAAAGGATACTTATCCGGCGCAACACATCCTTTTTCTGAGATTAGAATACACGACAAGTCCTTCGTCTTGTCGAAAGCAAAATAACCACGTTCAGCTGTTTCTGGAGTAAAATCCGGATAATAGAACGCAGGATGAGCACCAATCTGAAAGTACATCTCATGTTCGGACGGATTCTTTACCCGCCACATCACCTGCACTTGCTGTTGCTCCAGCCGATAACCAATTTCCAAGACAAATGGGAAAGGATACTTTTTCAAGGTCTCTTCGTTGCTTTTCAGCCGGAACCAGACTTCGGTTTCAGTCTGTTCAATCAGAGAGAACTCCATATCTCGTGCAAACCCATGCTGAGATAAGGTATATTCCTTTCCGTCCAAACGGTACTTATTTTCCCATACGCTGCCTACAATTGGGAATAAAACTGGCGAATGACGTTTCCAGAAAGCCGGATCTGCCTGCCATAAATATTCTGTGCAGGACTGCTTTCCCCGGATACTACAAAGTTCCGCACCCGCTGGCGAAACCTGAATTGTCAGTTGTTGATTTGATAATGTAATCATATTTCTATTAACTTACTATATATTTCAATTTCTATACCTTCATTCCATCAGTCCGATCAATAACGATTCCGGTGTCAGGCCCACTTTCTTCAATGCACCGATTAGAGCTGTATATAGGGCCGGATCATTCCGATAATCTGGATACATCTCTATCTGACGGACAAAATCGACAGGTATTTGTACGGTTTTATAAGGTTTCAGGCTTGTTCCGTTCCAAGCATAATCGGCATCGGCAGGAGCAACAAGCGTTGTGATCCGCCATTCCTTATTTCCCTGTTCCAAATCAGGCCGACCTTCAAATAAAGCTCTATATAATACAGAGACAAAATGAGAGCCTGGCAAAAAGCCAGTATGTTCGTCATCGAAAAATATCTTGTCATATTCCTGTTTCAGCTGTGATATGAGACTCGCTGTCCATTCACTCTCGCTGTACTTACAGCGCACCAGCGATAAGTTCTCACCTAAACACCAATCTATCAGATCTTCCGAATCCAGATAGAGCCACAACGTATTCTCGGATGGCACATATGTAGTTGTTTCTTCAAACAATGAACAGGCAAAAGGGATCAGTTCCGGACCAATCAGGCGCAATTGGTTCTCCCGGAAAAAGGGCATATTCACCTTGCTGGAAACCATCGGAGCTAGCAGTTTCTGTTCATAGCCACCAATGGCTTTGCGGACAAGTTGCAAGCCAAACGGTTCAGGCTCCAACACACCATGTTCCCACAACAAATCAGTTAAGACAAGATCAAAGAAAATCTTACCTTCCTCTTGTTTCAAAGCAGAAAGGAATGCCGGAATTGATATAGGGCACTTTAAAATCATAAATTATCTTATTTTGTTTCAAAGATAGTAGAATATTTCCAAAATCATATAAATTTGTGGAGAGGAATATGAATTAATCAACAAATTCACTTAAGATATGAAACGTCGTGATTTTATTAAGACCAGTGTAATGGCTGGAGCTGCATTAACTCTAAACTTTGATAAATTAGGTGCAGCCTTATCTTCCAATTCAATGGTTGTAGAACAAGTACCAGATATGGTAGCTGTTATGGGTGGAGAACCAGAAGTCATGCTCGACAAAGCATTAAACGAACTTGGTGGCATCAGCAAATACATCAAGAAAGGTCAAAAGGTTGTCATCAAACCTAACATCGGATGGGACCGGTCCCCGGAAATGGCCGGTAACACGAATCCTAAGCTGGTAAAAGCTCTTGTCAAAAAATGCCTTGATGCCGGAGCTGAAAAAGTAACTGTATTCGACCACACTTGCGACAACTGGCAGAAGTGTTACGAGACAAGCGGCATTGAAAAGGCTGTAAAAGAAGCAGGAGGTATTATCATGCCTGCCAACGATGAAAAATACTTCAAAGAGGTAAGCATTCCTAATGGAGTAAAACTGAAATCAGCCAAGATTCATGAAGCACTGATCGAAGCGGATGTATGGATCAATGTACCTGTATTAAAAAATCATGGTGGAGCAAAAATGACCTGTGCCATGAAGAATTACATGGGAATTGTATGGGACAGACGTTATTTCCACCAGAATGATTTGCAACAATGTATTGCAGATATCTGTACATGGGAAAAGAGACCGGTGCTGAATATTGTTGATGCCTATCGTATCATGTTCCAAAATGGTCCGCAGGGTAAAACTTTGGCAGATGTTGCCACACTGAAGAGTCTGATTGTCTCACCAGACATCGTAGCCATCGACCGGGCAGCTCTTTCTCTTTTCAACCAAGTAAAGAAACTTGATCTCGAAGCAGTTGCTCACATCGGCCGCGGAGAAGCGAACCATTTGGGAACAACCGATTTGAAATCATTGAATATCAAACGCATCAAACTCTGATCGGAAATGAAAAAGATAAACTATCTCAAGGGAGTGCGAGTACTGCTCGCTCTCCTTTTCTTTATACCCATCCTTGTTTTCTTCGTCGACTTTGCCGATCTGCTGCCTGACCAGACACACGTACTGCTTCAGGCACAAATTATGCCGATTCTGTTAGGTTCGATGTGGATAGCTCTGATTGTTCACTTACTGTTGACATTGGTGATAGGCCGTTTGTACTGCTCTACTGTTTGTCCTGCCGGAGTATTGCAAGATGTAATTAACTGGATTTATGGCAAGTGCCGGACTAAAAAGAAGGGTATCCGTCGCTTTTCTTACCACAAGCCCATGAATGTATTACGCTATGTGTTACTTGCCTTCACTCTAATCAGTGCTTTTTCCGGTATTGCCAGTATAGCACTTTGGTTGGATCCATATAGTAATTTCGGAAGAATTGCATCAAATCTGTTCCGCCCACTGGTAATCTGGTCTAACAACGGACTGGCTGAAGTTCTTATGGCAATGGACAACTATACCTTATATCAGGCTACAGTTTCGACTGTCACTACAGCTGGATTCATAAGCGGAATCATTGCTCTGCTCCTATTTGTCGGATTGACTCTTTGGCGTGGACGCTTGTTCTGCAATACAATCTGTCCTGTAGGTTCGCTGCTGAGTTTATTTTCCCGGAAATCTCTTTTTCACATAGCGATTAATCAGGAGACTTGTGTAAGTTGTGGCCTTTGTGAACATACCTGCAAAGCAGAAGCTATCGACAGCAAAAAGAAAACCGTTGATTCATCACGCTGCATTGACTGCTTCAACTGCCTGTCGGTCTGTGCAAAAGGAAGTATCTCCTTTACTAGCCGGCGAAGTGTAGCTGCCAGTCAGCAGGTTCAGGAGGCTCGTCAGGAAATACAGGCTAACAATAAGAGTCGCCGCTCTTTCCTTGCCGCCAGTGCAACTGTCATTTCTTCAATTCCGGCAGCTACAGTCTTTGCCCAAACCATGCATCAGAACAGAAAGCATAAAAAGGCGCACAAGAAATGGCCGCCCATCACGCCTCCGGGTTCACTCAATATCGACCGATTCAAGGATCTGTGTACCGGCTGTCACTTGTGTGTAACGCAATGTCCGAGTCAGGTTTTGCGTCCGGCAGGACTGGAATATGGTTTTGACTATCTGTTGAAGCCCCACATGTCCTACCTGAACAGTTACTGCAACTATGAATGTACGGTTTGTTCGGAAGTATGTCCCACACATGCCATCCGACCAATTACGAAGGAAGAGAAAGCAACAACACAAGTCGGTGTGGCTCATTTCTTCATCAACCGTTGCATCGTTCATACGGAAAATACCGATTGCGGAGCCTGCTCCGAACACTGTCCGACGCAGGCCGTACAGATGGTGCCTTATAAAGGGACACTAACCATACCGCATGTCAATCCGGATCTCTGCATTGGTTGTGGAGGCTGCGAATCCATTTGTCCGGTCCGGCCGATGCGTGCCATCATCATCAAGGCGAACGATGTGCACAAACATGTAGAGAAGCCAAAACAAGAAGAAGTGAAAGAAGTCGAAGTGACCGATTTTGGCTTCTAAGACTGTTGTCAATTCCGTATTATTTCATACCTTTGCGGGCATGAAATTCGAATTACAATATAGCGATACTAAGACAAATGCAAGGGCGGGCTTGATTACTACCGACCATGGAGTAATCGAGACGCCCATATTTATGCCCGTCGGTACACAGGGTGCTGTCAAGGCTGTTCATATGCCTGAGTTAAAAGATGATATCAAAGCCCAGATCATCTTAGGAAATACCTATCACCTGTATCTGCGTCCGGGATTGGATATTTTAGAGAAGGCTGGTGGATTACACAAGTTTAACGGCTGGGATCGCCCAATCCTGACTGACAGCGGCGGTTTTCAGGTTTTCTCATTATCAGAAAACCGGAAATTACGAGAAGAAGGTGCCGAATTCCGTTCACACATTGACGGCTCCAAACATCTGTTTACTCCCGAAAAAGTAATGGACATCGAGCGAACCATTGGTGCTGATATCATCATGGCTTTTGATGAATGCTGTCCGGGCGATGCCGAATATGATTATGCCAAGCAATCGTTAGGGTTGACCGAACGCTGGTTAGACCGCTGCTTCAAACGCTTTAATGAGACAGAACCCAAGTATGGGTATCAGCAAAGTCTCTTCCCGATTGTACAAGGCTGTGTATATCCCGAATTGCGAATCCGTGCGGCTGAGAATGTGGCAGCCAAGGAAGCTGACGGAAATGCCATCGGAGGGCTGGCCGTGGGTGAACCGACCGAAAAGATGTATGAGATGATCGAGTTGGTCAACGGTATTCTGCCGAAAGATAAACCCCGTTATTTAATGGGAGTCGGGACACCGATTAATATTCTGGAGGCCATCGAACGGGGCGTTGATATGTTCGACTGTATCATGCCGACCCGTAATGGACGAAACGGACAGATCTTTACGCCTTTCGGTACCATGAACATGCGTAATAAGAAATGGGAATACGACTTCTCCCCGATCGATCCGGAAGGTCCTTCCTTCGTCGACCGCATTTACTCAAAAGCCTATTTGCATCACCTGATCAAGGTCAATGAAATATTAGGATTACAAATCGCTTCTATTCACAACTTAGCATTTTATCTGTGGCTGGTGAAAGAAGCCCGTAAGCACATTATTGCCGGCGATTTTCCGATTTGGAAAACCCAAATGGTTCGGCAGATGGACAATCGATTATAACAACAGCCATGAACTTGAAACTAAAAAGAATAGACTGGTACATCATCAAGCAGTTCCTTGGCACCTACGTCTTTGCCATCTTACTGATTATTTCAATTTCTGTGGTTTTCGATATAAACGAAAAGATCGATAAGTTCCTTCGTCCGGAAGTACCGCTGAAGGCGATCATCTTCGATTACTACCTGAATTTTATCCCGTATTTTGCCAATCTGTTCAGTCCGCTGTTCACTTTTATTGCCGTGATCTTCTTTACTTCGCGGCTGGCTGACAACTCCGAGATCATCGCGATGCTGGCAAGTGGAATGAGTTTCAGACGACTGATGTTGCCTTATGGTATATCTGCCGCAATTATTGCGACAGTCACATTCATATTGAATGCTTTCATCATTCCGCCTTCCAACAAGACGCGTATTGATTTCCAGAACAAATACATCAAGAACAAGGCTACCACGTATGCCAGGAACGTGCAATTGGAAGTTGAACCGGGCATTATTGCCTACTTCGACCGTTATGAAGCCCGTTCGAATATGGGTTATCGCTTCTCGCTGGAACATTTTGATGGAAAAAGACTGGTCTCACGTCTGACTGCCAATTCTATTAAATATGATACCTTATATCATTGGCAAGTTATTGATTATACAATACGGGACTTCGACGGTATGCGCGAATACATTACACAAGGTTCACGCCTGGATACAACACTGACAATCGTTCCGTCGGATTTTCTGATTTCAGTCAATGACTGTGAAACCATGACGTCGCCCGAACTACATAAATACATCAGCCGCCAGCAAAAGCGGGGAATCGGGAATATACAGACCTTCGAGATCGAATATCACAAACGATATGCGACCATCATGGCAGCCTTCATCCTGACTGCTATCGGAGCATCACTTTCCTCCCGAAAGGTTAAAGGAGGAATGGGTTTGAATATCGGTATCGGACTTGCTCTCAGTTTCTCATACATTCTATTTATGACCATAACATCCACTTTTGCCATCAGTGGATACGTTAGTCCGATGGTAGCTGCGTGGATACCGAATATTATATACACCTTCATTGCAATTTATCTTTATCGGAAGGCTCCAAGATAAAACTTCGGAATATCTGTTTTCAGAGATGGTTAAAACCATCATCCAAATAAACGAGAATCGGTTTCAATTCTAAGGAATTTCGGAATCGATTCTCGTTTATTTTATGGAGGCTTAAATAATCAAAGCCGGAAATATCCGAATTATCCTGATAAATTATTACCTTTGCCGGATAGACAAAAAACAATAATACATTATTTGATTATTTAAACTTACATTCTATAAGTACCTATGGCAAAGATTACAAAAGAGGATGCACTTCGCTATCATGCTGAAGGCAAACCTGGAAAGATTGAAGTGGTTCCTACAAAGCCCTACAGCACACAGGCCGATCTGTCGCTGGCTTACTCACCGGGCGTAGCAGAACCCTGTTTGGAAATACAAAAGAATCCGCTGGATGCCTATAAATACACCGCAAAAGGGAATTTGGTTGCCGTCATTTCTAACGGTACTGCCGTATTAGGCCTTGGCAATATCGGAGCGATGGCCGGTAAACCTGTCATGGAAGGAAAAGGATTACTTTTCAAGATATTCGCAGGAATTGATGTCTTCGATATTGAAGTAGACGAAAAAGATCCGCAGAAATTCATTGAGACTGTCAAAGCGATCGCTCCTACTTTCGGAGGAATCAACTTGGAAGACATCAAGGCGCCGGAATGCTTTGAGATTGAAACACGACTGAAAAGCGAATTGGATATTCCGGTGATGCACGACGATCAGCACGGAACGGCTATTATCTCAGGCGCCGGACTGATTAATGCTCTCGAAGTAGCCGGCAAGAAGATCGAAGATGTCAAGATTGTTGTCAACGGAGCTGGAGCAGCTTCCATTTCCTGCACCAAATTATATCTGATGCTGGGTGCCCGCAAAGAGAATATCATCATGTGCGACAGTAAAGGCGTTATCTCAACCCAGCGTACCGACTTAAACGAACAAAAGAAAGAATTTGCTACTGACCGTCCGGTCAAGACGCTGGAAGAGGCTGTCGTAGGAGCTGATGTCTTCTTGGGATTATCGGTAGCTGACGTACTGACCAAAGAAATGGTCCGTTCGATGAATGAGAACCCGATCGTCTTTGCCCTGGCAAATCCGAATCCGGAAATCTCGTACGCCGACGCCATGGAGTCAAGAGAAGATATCATCTTTGCTACCGGACGTTCGGATTATCCGAACCAAATCAATAACGTACTGGGATTCCCGTACATTTTCCGTGGAGCACTCGACACCAGCGCCCGTGCCATCAACGAAGAGATGAAACTGGCCGCCGTGAAAGCAATTGCACAATTGGCTAAAGAGCCGGTTCCCGATGTTGTCAATGCTGCTTATAAACTGAAACGGACTACTTTCGGTCGCGATTATATTCTGCCGAAAGCGCTCGATCCCAGATTGCTGACGCGTGTATCATGTGCGGTAGCCAAGGCTGCCATGGAATCGGGTGTTGCCCGCAGGGAAATCACCGACTGGGACAAATATGCAAATCATCTGCGTGAAATGATGGGCTACGACAACAAACTGCTTCGTTCATTTACCGATATGGCGAAAGCCAATCCGAAACGTGTTGTCTTTGCAGAAGCCAACCATATTAATATGCTTAAAGCAGCAGCCGAAGCCAAGGCAGAAGGTATTTGCCAGCCTATCTTATTAGGTAACTGGGATTATCTGCACAAATTAGCAGGAGAAGAAAACATCAGTCTGGATGGTATTGATATCATCAATATGCGTTCGGACGGTGAAACCGAACGCCGTCATCGCTATGCAGCTATTCTGGCCAAGAAGCGCGAACGGGAAGGTGTCACATATTCAGAAGCCTGCGAAATCATGTTCAATCGAAATGCCTTTGGTATGATGATGGTGGAAACAGGTGATGCCGATGCTTTTGTGACGGGTGTTTACAGCCGTTATTCAGAAGTGACTAAGTTAGCAGAAGAGATCATCGGTATTCGTCCGACTTACAAGCACTTCGGTGCTATGCATATCATCTCAGGAAAGAAAGGTACATTCTTTATGGCTGATACCTTGATCAACCGCCATCCGTCGACAGAAGTACTGATTGATATTGCTCGTCTGACACACGATGCGGTTAAGTTCTTTGCCCATGAACCGGTGATGGCTATGCTTTCATACTCAAACTTCGGAGCCGACAAACAAGGCAGTCCGCTGAAAGTTCACGATGCCATCGACTATCTGCATACCAATTATCCGGAAATCATTATCGATGGAGAAATGCAGGTTAGCTTTGCCCTTAACAAACGTCTGCGTGACGAGACTTATCCGTTCAATAAGTTGAAGGACAAAGATGTCAATACCTTAGTATTCCCGAACCTGAGCTCAGCAAACAGTGCTTATAAGCTGATGCTTGAAATGGGCAATGTCGAATCGATCGGCCCGATCCAGATGGGATTGAACAAACCGATCCACTTCACCGATGTGGAAAGTACGACACGTGATATTCTGAACCTGACTACAGTTGCCGTCGTTGATGCGATTGTTCAGGAACAGATCGACAAAGGGAACAAATAACACGTTGTAAACAGAGACGATAAATTCATTTCCGAAGGAGTCATGTAGCCCGACAATGACTACATGGCTCCTTCTTTATCTCATTCCAAACACATTATGCAACTGATCATTTCTCCTGCAAAAACAATGACAGATAAAAGTCCGATTCAGATGGAAGCTGCGACTAAACCTCTTTTCCAACACGAGGCCGAAGAAATAGCCTGGTACATGACGCACTTGTCTGTCGACGAGCTGAAACGCAGTCTTAAGTTAAGTCCGAAGCTGGCACTCGAAAGTTATAAGCGCTTCCAAGATTTTCATGCAGCCGATGATCCCGGTCTGCCGGCACTTTTAGCTTATTCCGGAGTTGTATTCAAGCATATTCATCCCGAAGATTTCACGGCTGCAGATTTCAACTTTGCCCGACAGCACCTGAAGATTGTATCAATCTGTTATGGATTGCTCTCCGCTTCCGACTTAATCAAACCTTACCGGATGGAATACGATATTAAGATTCCGGAACTGACGGAAGGCAATATGTATCAATTCTGGCAAGGGAAGCAAACCCAACCTCTGATAGATGCGGTCCGGGCCGATGACGGAATCTTACTGAATCTGGCAAGTCAGGATGTCCAGCCGGCTTTCCATTGGAAACAAATAGAAAAGGAAGTCCGCGTCATTACACCCGAATTCAAGATCCGGAAAGACGGCAAGCTGAAAACCATTGTCATCTATGCCAAGATGGCACGTGGAGAGATGTGCCGGCAAATCATCCGTCAGCAAATTCAAGATCCGGTAGCCGTCAAAGCCTTTGAATGGGAAGGCTTTCACTACCGCGATGATCTTTCCACCGAAAATAATTGGGTATTTTTACAGGAATAAGTCGCCACTGGATGTGAATTATTAAGTACCTTTGTTCTATCATGAGAACAAAAGAACAATACAGATATCCGACGGCACTGACGATTGCCGGTTCGGACAGTTGCGGTGGTGCAGGAATTCAGGCCGACCTGAAAACCTTTTCCGCATTAGGCGTTTATGGCATGTCGGCCATTACTTCCATCACAGCACAGAATACATTGGGCGTAAGAGGCATTCAGCCGGTATTGCCGGAAATACTGAAAGGACAGATCGATGCTGTATTCGAAGACTTTACCATCGATGCCGTCAAGACGGGAATGCTATATAACCAAGCGGCCATTCAGGTGGTTGCAGCGGCTCTTGACCAATATCATCCGAAATGGATTGTTGTTGATCCGGTTATGATTTCGACCAGTGGCAGCAAGCTCCTGCAAGACGACGCGATTGAAGCAATGGTTGATTTACTCTTCCCCCGGACATCACTGATCACGCCCAACATTCCGGAGGCTGAGTTCCTGACGGGTATTCAGATCCACTCGGTAAAAGATATGGACGACGCAGCACAACAGTTATTCGCCAAAGGCTGTCGGGCCGTATTGATCAAAGGCGGGCATTTGGAAGGAGAACAAAGGATTGACCGATTATACCAGCTGAACCAGCCTTCGCAGACCTTTCAGTCGGCAACCGTTCAGACTGTCAACACACATGGAACAGGCTGCACATTATCTTCAGCTATCGCGGCATCATTAGCTTTGGGCCATTCCCTGACGGAATCGGTCCGACTGGCGAAAGAGTATGTCCAGAAAGGTTTACTGGCAGGAGCCGATGTAACAGCCGGTCACGGTCATGGTCCGATGAATCATCTGTTTGATCCGAAACCCTTGCAGAAAAGAGTTATTGAGTCATGAAACAACTGATTGCCATTACCACTCCGATCTGTTTCCCGGGTGAAGGAAAGATCATCACTTCCCTATTCGAAGCCGGCTTGCAAAGGCTGCATCTCCGCAAGCCGGACGCCGGAAAAGAAACCGTTGCGGCCTTGCTGAATCAGCTTCCTGAAGCGTTTTATCCACGGATAGTCATTCACGATCATTTCAGTCTGACCGATGAATATGCTTTAGGCGGCGTTCATCTAAACCGGAGAAATCCGAATGCACCCGATCACTTTGCCGGCAGCATCAGCCGTTCCTGTCATTCTATCCAGGAGCTCGAGGATTGGAAATCATTAGACTATCTGTTTCTAAGTCCTATCTTCCAAAGTATATCCAAAGAAGGTTATGGAAACGGTTTTCCGCGGCACGAACTGGAACAAGCAACAGAAAACGGTACCATCTCGCTAAAGGTATTTGCCTTAGGCGGGATAGATGTTCCACACATCCGTCAGTTAAAAGGATTAGGCTTTGGTGGAGCCGTCGTCTTGGGTGCTTTGTGGGGAAAACAACCCGGAGAACAAAGCCGGCAAGAAATCATCGAACGATTCAATCAATTAACAACAGCTATAAAAGAACTATGAATACAAACTACGAAGAAGGCCACCGGTTGATGTTCATTACCAACCGGACGGAACAACATACAGAAGAAGAGGAAACACAATGGGTGCTGGAAGGCGGATGCCGCTGGATTCAGTTGCGGATGAAAGACAGTCCGTCGATAGAAACAGCCCGCGAACTGGTGAAACTGTGTGCGCCTTATCAGGCACGGCTCTGCATTGATGATGACGTACAAATGGCATTAGAATCAGGTGCTACTGCCGTTCATTTAGGGAAGAACGATATGCCGGTCGACCAGGCCTGCGAATTGGTTCGTAAATCCGGCAAGACAGAATTCCTAGTCGGAGCAACAGCCAATACCTTCGAAGATATTTACCGGGCGGCCCGACTCGGTGCGTCGTACATTGGATTAGGTCCGTTCCGTTTTACGCAAACCAAGAAGAAACTGAGTCCAATCTTAGGTCTCGACGGATACAAACGCATCCTCGAACAATGCCGGGAAGCAGGCATTACCTTGCCGGTTTATGCCATTGGCGGCATTGAACAAGAAGATATTCCGGCCCTGATGAAAACAGGAATAACAGGAATTGCTATTTCCGGCTCCATCATCCGGGCTAAAGATCCGGTACAGGAAACCAGAAATTTACTGGAAACAATTCTGAGTTCGCTCTGATAACAAGAAAAATTATATACATTTGCCCCAAACAGACTATTATGGCAACAAACGAAGAACTAATACTGCTAAACATCAACGGCACGGACCGCTTGGGAGTGACAGCTACGCTGACAGAAATCCTTGCGCAGAACAATGCCAATATCCTGGACATCGGCCAGGCAGACATTCATAACAACCTTTCTTTGGGTATTCTTATTCAATGTGACGCCTCTACTTCCGGACAGATTCTGAAGGAACTGCTCTTCAAAAGCTATGAACTCGGAGTCAATATCCGGTTTAAGCCTATCTCGGCCGAAGATTATACACAATGGGTCGGTATGCAGGGACGCAACCGGTATATTGTCACAATCTTGGGACGGAAGCTGACGGCCAAGCAAATTGCCGGTGTCAGCCGGATCATTGCGGAACAGGATATGAATATTGATGATATCAAGCGACTGACGGGACGTATTCCGCTGGATGAAAACGCACGGACGCCCAAAGCCAGCGTAGAGTTCTCCGTTCGTGGTACGCCTAAAGATAAAGAGAAGATGAAAGCCGACTTTCTGAAGCTGGCTACGGAACTGCAAGTGGATATTTCTTTCCAAGAAGACAGCATGTATCGGAGAATGCGCCGCCTGATTTGTTTTGATATGGATTCAACCCTGATCGAAACGGAAGTAATCGACGAGTTGGCCATCCGTGCAGGCGTGGGCGACGAAGTAAAAGCCATCACCGAATCGGCTATGCGGGGAGAAATTGACTTCACCGAAAGTTTCCGCCGCCGCTGTGCCTTGTTAAAAGGGCTGGATGTTTCGGTCATGCAGGAAATAGCTGAGAATTTGCCTATCACGGAAGGAGCCGACCGACTGATGCGTGTATTGAAAAAGGTAGGTTTCAAGATTGCCATCCTTTCCGGTGGATTTACTTACTTCGGGAATTACCTGAAGCAGAAGTTCGGTATCGATTATGTCTATGCCAATGAACTGGAAGTAATCGACGGGAAACTGACAGGACGTTATTTGGGAGAAGTAGTAGACGGGAAACGGAAGGCCGAATTACTGCGGCTGATTGCCCAGGTTGAGAATGTAGACATCCGGCAGACGGTAGCCGTAGGCGACGGAGCCAACGATTTACCTATGATCAGTATTGCCGGATTAGGTATTGCCTTCCACGCCAAGCCCAAAGTCAAAGCGACAGCCGAACAGTCTATCTCGACCATCGGTCTCGACGGTATCCTCTATTTCTTAGGTTATAAAGATTCTTATTTGAATGAACATATTTAAATGATTGCGATATGGTTAGACACATTGTTATGTTTAAGTTGAAGGAGTTTGCCTCTCCTGCAGAAAAACAGGCTAAATTAGATGAAATCAAGACAAGGCTGGAAGCCTTGATCGATAAGATTGATGTATTGCGCAAGATTGAAGTTAAGTTCAACTGCAACCCGGAAGAATCCTGGGATTTGATCCTGATCACAGAACTGGATTCACTGGCCGACGTCAGTACGTATGCCAATCATCCGGAACATGTAGCTGTGGCCAAAGGAATCATCGGTCCGGTAAAAGCAGACCGCGCTTGTGTAGATTATGAAATGTAATAAACCATCAATCTGTTTGCGATGAAAGATTTTAATATTGAAGAGCGGGTAAAAAAGGCCGTCGAAAACTTTGAATCCGGCTATAACTGCGCTCAGTCTGTTTTTCTGGCCTATGCCGATGTATTCGAACTGGACTTAGAGACAGCCAAAAGCATGTCGGTGTCATTTGGTGGCGGTATGGGCCGTATGCGCGAAGTATGCGGAACAGTCAGCGCCATGGCGATGCTCGCCGGATTCAGATATCCGGTTGTCGACCCGAAAGATCAGGAAGCTCGTACACGCAACTATGCGATCGTCCAAAAGATGGGCGGTCTGTTCAAAGAGCAGTTCGGCACCATCATCTGCCGTGAATTATTACCTGCTGCGGAAGCGGCACAGACAAATCCGGCTCCTTCTATGCGGACTGCCGCCTATTATTCCAGTCGCCCTTGCGGACGCTATGTAGCCCATGCGGCAGAAATAGCCGGGAAGATGCTGAAAGGTGAGCTGGAATAACTCCATACATCATCAAGTTGGTAGAAGAATACTTATTCTACCAGCTTGATCTGTGAAACAATCCCCAACTTCTGTATCTCGCCAAACAAACTGGTATATGAGGAAACAGCCTTTACATTCACTTTATAGGTGATGACAGACTGGTTTTCGTCGTACAGGCTCTCGAACGAGACATTCACAATAAAGACTCCATTTTTCTCAAGGATTCGTCTAAATTCTTTCAGATCGGGCGTTGCCGTTGTACAATGGATAGACAGAATCTTATTGACTCCATTCAGGAACATCCGCCGTTCCCATTGTTCTACGCTCAATAGTACAAACAACGTAACCAGCGTCGTAATCAAAGCAGGAATCAGCATACCGGCACCAATAGCCAGTCCGATTACGGCTACTACCCAAATACAGGCAGCCGTAGTCAATCCATGCACGCTTCCTTTGCTCTGGATAATGGCTCCTGCACCCAAAAAACCGATGCCCGAAAGCACCTGTGCCGCTATTCTACCCGGATCACCATTCAGAAAGTTTGGATAGCTTTGCGGAATCCATATAGAAATCAGCATTGCGGCTGTTGAACCCAGGCAAATCAGCGTAAACGTACGCAAGCCTGCTTCCCGCCGCCGGTACTGGCGCTCGAGACCGATCGAAGCGCCGAAAATAAAACTGATAAGCAAGCGTACCAAGGCCGTTGAAGAAGTGATCTCGGTACTGCTCAAAACCGTATTCAGATTATCCCACATCTTTCCTCCTTTTTTCTATAAAACAAACCCATCGTCTCTTTGGTTTCAAATTGGATAGAAGAATAACAGCCGGATTTCCCCTCTTATCGGAAACCCGGCTGCTGCCTATCTGCTAGTTTTCTTTTTATTTCTTCAAGCTCAACTGGATTTCCAGTTTGGAAGTCGATTTCAGAACTTCCGGCATCTGTTCCAATATGGGCTGAACTATCGGTGAAATATCATCGGGCAGAATACCAACGACCTTATCCCGTAAGAAGTCTGACGTCAGCAATGTCAGGATTGATTTGGCTGCATCAGTAGTCAAGCTGATCTGAACCGCATCTGCCGTCAGCGAATACGTCATTGGTATGCCTTCCATCAGGTACATTTGCATATCCGTCAGCAAAGTAACAATCTCCGAGACGCTGGCGCGGGTACTTAATATCTGATTTATGTGTAACTGCACATAAATCTTGTCATCCTTCACATAAAAATGAGCCAAATTGATCGGCGATGTCTGCCAGTCACTTGCGCCTTTCTTTTTATAGGAAACCACAATGTTTCCATCGTCCATAAAGGTAACTGACTGCAATACCTCGTTCAACATAGGAGATAGCAAAGTACTTGCCATAGCACCAGCTACAGTTGTCGATAATTCCTGTCCGCCTACAGTGATGGTTTTATCCGATTCCCATGTCAGGGAAAGCGCATTTTCGGCAGCAACATTCCAGGTTCCTACAAAGTTATTGGCAGGCATCTTCACCTGGATAGCCAATGTCATCTTGTCTTTCGACACTTCGCCCTTATATGTCAGCTGACGGTTATTCTGATTGTCAGTTCCTTCAAACGTATAAGCCGTTCCTTCCGCATTCAAGGTCAAAGGGACATTCGACAAAGTCGTCGGGACTTCACCCGGAACCACGCCCGGAGCACCAAAGGCAATATCATGCAATTCCTCGGACGGGAAAAGCGTATTCGAATCCAGCAGACCGTCTAAGGTAATCGTTGCTTTCTCACCGTCGTAAGTCAGAAAATGTACTTCCTTTCCTACCATCGGTTCTCCACTGTACGTCAGGACCAGATCATCACCACTAAAGTAACGATTCGCATCTTTCCCCAATCCAGGTAAATCATCTTTACAAGATGAACCCAAGCCTACGACCAAAAGTAACAGGCACAAGTTCCATACTCTCTTCATCATAATTCAAACTTTTAATATTATTATTCCAGTTTACTGTATTCACAAACATCGGATAGCAAATGTAAGGATATGTTTGCATAATTGAATCATCAAGTCTCGTTTTTTATCCTTTTTTCTTATAAAATATACAGGAAAAAGATTATCTGCCTATCACCTATTCTTTCGTTTCCTACGAAGAAAACTTTAGTTCACGGCGTGAACTACTTAATCCACGGCGTGAACTAAGTAATCCACGACGAGAACTAAGTAATCCGCGGCGTGGATTAAAGAATTGTATACATGATTTGCATATTTATCCGGTAAGTATTCGAAGAATGGATCCGCAACAATAAAAGAAAAAGATAAGACATAAAAAAACCTGCTCCCGGCGTTCCGAGAGCAGGCCACGTTAAATTAAATCTTTCTTCAAAGAAAATCAACGAACAAACTTGACAGCTTGTTTAACACCATTGGCTTCAACAACCACGATGTAGATACCTTTTGCCAAATTAGCTGTTGAGATGTAAGCGTCACCGGCAATTGTTCCGTTAGCCATCATTGCACCACTGATGCTATAAATCTGATAGCTAGCCTTATCGGCATTCAATACACGGATTGCATTGGCCATCGGGATCACTTTCACGTCAGTAACCTGAACACTTTCATTACTTGTAACCGCACCCAAGATGTTAGAAGTAAAGTAAGCTGTTGCATAAGTAGTTTCATTCTGGATTACATCAACCGCAATCTTCTGGCTTCCTGTCAGATCAGCAGTAGCCCGTACTAAATAAGCACTTCCGTCGGCAACAATATCAATATCTGCAATAGCATTCGTTCCGGAGATGTAGGGAGAAACTGTTATTTTAGCCACTTCATCACCTTTTACAGCATCTTCTGTCTTAGTTGTTTGCATTACTAATTCATACCAAGTTGCCTTGCCTTCGTTTGCCAGCTCATTGACAACGCGAGTGATAACACTCTGCACAGCAGCTTCAGCTGTAGTTGGGAATGTTGGAGTATAATCTGTCATGGCAATAATAGTTCTTTCCAAGAAAGTTGTATCAATAGCGCTATTAGGAACACTATATTTATCCACATACAACGTAGATGTTAAATTAGATTTTGCCATATTCAACTTAAATAAAGTTGTGTCTGTCGGTGCTCCATTTGTATAACTTACTACATCAATCTTTTCAATTGGAAATGTATTATTATTATTCAGAGTCAAAATAGCGGTTCCCATCGGGACTTTGACAGCAGCAGCATCATTTGTTACAGCATATAAACTTGCAGGAATCTTACCAGTTGCTAATCCACTAATTCCCACTTCTACTAAATAATCAACATTTAAAGCTGCAGCTGCAGGTTCCCATGAAGCCAAAAGAGTTTTTAATCCATCCTGTATATCAACACTTGCATTTAAATTTGTATCTGTTAAACTTACAGAACAAGCAAGAAGATCTTTATTCATAAATTGCAGTAGAGGAATAGACATGTTTACGTCCACACTGAACGCTGTAGGTTGAATATCATACGTAAAATCGACTGATGCAAACTCCATGTCAAGTGCACTAATAACGATTTTTTTAGGCATACTAATTTCAAACAAGGAACTTCTGATAGATACAGGCAAATTAGCAGTTACATAATCTGAAAATGTAACTTTTGCATTTCCAAACATTGCTAAATCAGGACTAATATTAGCTAAATTCAGCAAAAGACTATCCGGTTTCACGTTTATCGCATTAGCAGTTGCAGCACGCAGACTGCTGGATTCTAAAACAGGAATACTGGAGAATGTATTAGTCAATTGAGGATTTGCCCAACCTAAAATATCAATTCCGGCTTGTTCCTTGATTTGTTCAAATACAACAGGCAAAAGTTCTTTTTTTATTGCTTCTTCTTGAGACTTCGTAAACTGCTGAGAAGTCTGGGCAGAAAGATTTCCTACCGGAGCAGCCAAACACAAGGCCGCAATTACGGATGTAAAAATTTTCTTCATACGCTAATCATTTTTGTAACTATGTTGCTAAAGTAATGTTTAATTTCAAAATGTAGCAAATTGAATGTTTAAAAAATCTGTTTATTGAAATATATACCAACAAATCTAAACAAAGGAACAATAAAAAAGGGGAAAAACGGAAATCCGATTTTCCCCTGCCTATTTCTTCAGGTCTGTTTATTTCTTAAATACCAAACCCACCTTGATGTCTTGTGCCGTGTTCATTACACCGCCCACAACATTTACAATCGACTGAATTGTCTCATCAGAAATGTTGCTGAGCAGTGGCTGAAGCAATGTCCAGACTTTAGTAATCATTGTCTTTCCTAAAAAGAGCGTAATGGCCTCGCCATCTTTCTGCGCATTTATCGGAACCGTATAATAATCACCTTCCAAACTCAGGATGTTCACAATTGAACTCAGTTCGAATCCTTCCGGCAAAATATTCAGTCCGCCCAAAATAGTCAGAGCATCTTTATGAACAGCCAAATAAAGGACATCATCCTTCTCAAACCAAGTAAGATAAGACTTGATCATCTCTGCCAACTTAGCCGGCGGCATTACAGTTGCTTCCGAACTTCCTACTTTCTTGAATGAGAAAGAGAAAGAACCATCTTCGCCTAAATTCACCATCACCGATTCTACTTTGCCGGCAATCATACTTCCTAACTGAGGAGCAGCCATTCCGTTCAGCATAGCATCCATCTGCTCGTTTCCGGTATTAAAATAAGCATACACCTGAGCCATCTGACTTCCGCCCATAGCAGGAAGATAATTCAGATTCAAGGTTCCGGCCAAAGCTGAAGTCAATGTACGATTCATGGCCATCGTCAGTTTCCCTTCTTCAATCGAACCGGATATTTTCACCTTGCAAGTCGTTCCGGCAGACTCACCTTCGAAGGCATAACCTTTGTCTGTTTTTGTTAAGGCAGCATCTACCGAAACAGAACTTTCACCTGCAACCACATTGTTAAGGACCAGCGTTGCTTTATCAGCCGACAATGCATTCACTGTAACACTTCCCGATGTTGAAACCAATCCAAGTGAAAGGTTGGAAGCATTATAATCCTTCGAAATCTCTTTCCATGCGTTATCCGCACCACTCTTCTTTTCATCACTACATGAAGTGAACCACGTTAGCACACACAACAGTGCACATAAATAAACCAAATTTTTCTTCATGGATTTAATTAATAAAAATACGACAATAAAAATATATAGATAACATTTACCAGCAATTGGGTTTATGAGTCATAATATCCAATACTAAATGATCGGTTTCTTCCATTCCCTTCGAACCGATTGACGTCAGGTTGCGGATGGAACGATCTACATCTTCATCAATAATACCTTCAACAGAAGTAACAACCTTGTTTTCCATAGCCATCATGGCAGAAAGCATAGCCGTTGAAACCCCGCTTGTTACCTTCATGGCACAACTTGGTTTGGCACCGTCACATATCATACCGGTTATATTTCCGATCATATTCTTAATGGCATAGGTAATCTGTGTAGCTGTTCCGCCCATCAGCCAGGTAATGCCACAGCTGGCTCCCGTTGCAGCCACTACACATCCACAAAGAGCAGACAGTCTGCCTAAGCTCTGCTTCATATAAATCACCATCAGATGACTTAACATCAAAGCTCGTATCAGCTGTTCTTCACTGCATTTCATGTCTTCAGCAAACGAAACGACCGGAAGTGTGGCAGCGATTCCCTGATTTCCACTACCCGAATTACTCATGACCGGAATCATGGCTCCATCCATTCGGGCATCACAGGCAGCAGCCGTCAGCATCAGCATGTGTGTATAAGAGGAATCACCCAGGAACTTCTTTCCGATAGGTCCGGAAATAGTCTTACTTACTGAATGACCGAACTGCCCTTTCACCGATTCTTCAGCTGCCTTCTTATTCAAACGGGCCGTATCCAGGATAAAACGGATTTCATCGAGCGGTGTGTGAATGGCAAAGTCATACACCAGATTAAAGGAGAGTTTCAATTCTTCTTCTTCGCCCTCTTCAGTATGTTCCAGGCTTTTTCTTTCATCTAATAATACCTGATCGTCTTTGGCACAATAGACAAAGTGCGTATGTTCGTGAGCAATGATAGCAACCGATTTCGATTCGCCTGCCTGACAAACGACCTCAATATACAACTTATCCACATTCTCCTTCAAAGCGATGTGTATGATCTGGTCGTGTATCATCTGCTTGCCGGCTTCCAATGCTTCCGGAGTAACATCACGAAGCACTTCCAGTTCGTATGACGACTTACCAATCAGCACACCTAAAGCAATGGCAATAGGCAAACCAACCATGCCTGTTCCCGGAATGCCGACACCCATGGCGTTCTTCAAGATGTTCGCACTCAAATAGACTTCTATCTTTTCAGGTTTTTTGCCTAATAATTCGGCAGCTTTCGCTGCAGCTAAAGCAACGGCAATTGGTTCTGTACAACCAATAGCCGGAATAACTTCCTGGTGAATCAGTTTTAAGATTTGTTTTTTGGTCGTATCATTCATTTCTTCAGATTCTTTATTGTTTATGGTGACAAATGTACAGAAAAACCTGTTTCAAACAGCTTTTTCCCGATAGAAAAGTAACAAATGTATGTTTCTTGCCCTCCTTTATCAATTTATCTGAAGCAATTCTAACTAAATACGGCTTATCTCAAGGAAATATTTTTGGCTTATTGTATGGATTTCTGTTTTTTTAATCGTTAATTTGTAAATACATATATAAATGGTTATTTATGAAGCGGATTATATTCTTCTTGATCTGTGTCTGTCTGTCACTGGACTGGCTGAGTGCAGCAGAACATTTATTCCTGATAAACGGCCGTATCATCGATAAACAAACGCGTGAGCCGGTTCCGTTTGCCAATGTCATTCTGGAATCAGATCCAACAAAAGGTTCAGCCACCGACGAGAAAGGTGATTTTTCCATCACCGAAGTTAAACCGGGCATTTACCGTTTGGTTGCCTCTTGCATTGGATATAAAAACTGTGTTACTCCCGAATACATCGTATCGGCCAACACGCCTTTTGTCGAAATAGAGCTGGAAGCCGATCAGACACAACTGGATGAAGTGACGGTCCGTCCGGTTTTGTTCCAGAAATTAGCCGAAAGTCCGGTGAGCATGCAAGTCATCGGATTACAGGAAATCGAGAAAAGTCCTGGTGCTAACCGCGATATTTCACGTATCGTTCAAGCATATCCGGGTGTAGCTTTTTCTCCCGCCGGTTATCGCAATGATTTAATTGTGCGAGGCGGCTCGCCTTCCGAGAACCGATTCTATTTAGATGGAATAGAGATTCCGAATATCAATCACTTCAGTACACAAGGAGCTTCAGGTGGACCCGTTGGCATCATCAATGCCGATTTGATTCGGGAGATCAACTTCTATACCGGAGCCTTTCCTTCAGATAAAGGAAATGCACTGAGCTCTGTCCTTGATTTCCGCCTTCGGGATGGAAATATGGAGAATAACCGGTTTAAAGCTACCTTAGGTGCTTCCGAAGTATCACTGAGTGGCAACGGCCACTTCAACGATAAGGTGTCTTATCTGGTATCCGTTCGTCAGTCTTATCTCCAGCTTTTATTTAATGTATTAGGACTGCCTTTACTTCCGAACTATATTGACGGACAATTCAAGATCAAGGCCCGCTTCTCGCCTACCGATGAACTGACGGTTTTAGGATTAACAGGTATCGACCGTATGAAACTGAATTTGGATCTGACCGGCGAAGATGCCGAATATATCCTGAGTTATCTGCCCATCATCGAGCAGGAAACCTTTACGCTCGGAGCGATGTACCGGCATTACGCCGGGAAACACACCCAATCCTTATCCGTCAGCCATAACTTCCTACGGAACAAGAACACCAAATATCTGAACAATGATGAATCGACCGAAGACAACCTGATGCTCCGCCTGCGTTCGACAGAGCAGAAAACAGTGATCAAAGGAGAAAACAAGTCCTATTTAGGTTCCTGGACAGTAAAGGAAGGAGCAGAAATCAATTACATTCAATACCAGAATACCTCTTTTCAACGTATGTATGGCGACCAGCTATATATGTCGGACTATGATACGGACTTGGGATTATGGAGTTGGGGCGCTTTTGCCACTGCCGAATACACAACACCCGATAACCGGTTTAAGTCGGCTTTGGGACTTCGACTGGACGGAAATAACTTTTCCAAAGAGATGAAGCATGTCTGGAAAAACATCTCTCCGCGCCTTTCTCTGTCATACGCGTTTACAGACAACTGGAGCCTGAGTGGAAGTGGCGGATTATATAACCAGCTGCCTCCTTACACCGGATTAGGCTTCAAGGAAAATGATGTGCTGATCAATGAGAACCTGAAATACATGCAGGTAGCACAAGGGAACATTGGTTTGAACTGGAAAGCCCATAACCAACTTAGTATCTCATTAGAAGGTTTCTATAAGAAGTATTTCCATGTTCCACTTTCAGTGAACGACCAGATTCCGTTGTTGTGTAAAGGAAATGATTACGGTGTCATCGGTAACGAACCTCTGGTTTCTACAGCCGAAGGTCAATCGTATGGATTGGAACTGATGGGGAAATGGCAGATTTTGAACCGACTGAACCTGGTTTCTTCGTTTACCTTATACAGAAGTGAATACCGGAATAACAAGGAAAGGGAATATATTCCGTCAGCTTGGGATAACCGAATCATATTCAATACAAGCGGGACTTACAACTTTCCCAAAAACTGGAGTCTTGGAGCCAAGTTAAGTTGTATTGGAGGTGCGCCTTATACACCTTATGATGCCGACAAATCATCGTTGGTTCAAGCCTGGAATGCACAAGGACGTCCGTATTATGATTACAGCCGTTACAACAGCGAGCGCCTGGCCGGTTATGCCCAGCTCGATATCCGTGTAGACAAGATGTTCTACTTCAAACGATATATGTTAGGTATTTATTTAGACATACAGAACATAACAAAGAGCAAACTCAAGCAACAGGACATTCTGATGAGTACAGGCGTCATAGAAAATCCGGAAGCGCCGGTTGAAGCCCAACGATATGTAATGAAATCCATCAAACAGGAAAGCGGAACGCTCTTACCAACCATAGGTGTTACATTTGAGTTCTAAAGGAATTTATCAATAGTCCGCTAACAGAAACTCCTGATGCTTGAGGAAGTCAAACATCAGGAGTTTCATTATTATTGTTGGAATTGATTATCCGTTCATGGAAGCCAGGAATTCCTGGTTATCGATAGTCTGTTCCATACGCTGTTTCACAAACTCCATTGCTTCGATAGAATTCATATCAGCCAGATATTTACGCAGAATCCACATGCGGTTCAAAGTAGTTTCATTCTGCAACAAGTCATCACGACGCGTACTTGAAGCTGTAATATCCACTGCCGGATAGATTCGTTTATTCGACAACTTACGATCCAGCTGAAGTTCCATATTACCAGTTCCCTTGAACTCTTCAAAGATCACTTCATCCATCTTCGAACCTGTTTCGATCAAGGCTGTTGCCAGAATTGTCAGACTACCGCCGTTCTCAATATTACGGGCAGCACCGAAGAAGCGTTTCGGTTTCTGCAATGCATTGGCATCCACACCACCGGAAAGAACTTTACCTGAAGCCGGTTGAACCGTATTATATGCACGGGCCAGACGTGTAATAGAATCTAACAAGATCACTACATCATGACCACATTCAACCATACGCTTTGCTTTATTTAATACAATCTCAGCGATCTTCACATGGCGCTCTGCCGGTTCATCAAATGTAGAAGCTATTACTTCAGCATCTACACTGCGGGCCATATCGGTTACTTCTTCCGGACGTTCGTCGATCAATAGAATAATCATATAGACTTCCGGATGATTAGCCGCAATGGCATTCGCAATATCTTTCAACAATACAGTCTTACCTGTTTTAGGAGGAGCTACAATCAGACCGCGCTGTCCTTTACCAATCGGAGAGAACAGATCAACTACCCGTACAGCAATATTGTCATATACTTTAGTAGAGCGGCGGCGAGTCAGCATAAACTTTTCGTCTGGGAACAGCGGAGTCAGATGATCAAAGGGAACACGATCACGAACTTCTTCAGGTGTACGACCATTAATCCGGTCAACTTTCACCAGCGGGAAATACTTTTCTCCTTCTTTCGGCGGACGAATAGCACCTTCCACAACATCGCCGGTCTTCAATCCAAACAACTTAATCTGTGATTGAGAAACATAAATATCATCCGGTGAAGTCAGATAGTTATAATCGGAAGAACGCAGGAAGCCATATCCATCCTGCATGATTTCCAGAACACCTGTACCCGTCAGAATACCATCAAACTCAAAGGCTTTCTCCTGTTGAGCATTATTTGAATTCTGGTTATTGTTATTGTTGTTGTTATTGTTATTATTGTTCTGCCGGTTGTTTTTATTCCGGTTTGTATTTTGTTGAGCAGAAGATTGTTCGTTATTGGAAGTAGATGTCTGCTGCGCTGATTTACTTTCATTCTTGGGTGAAGAAGAAGGGAAAGGGAAAACCTGATCCAAAACAGATTTTGCGCCTCCATGACGGAATACTAAACGCTTTGATTCTGGTTCTGTGGATGTTGTTTCGGGTTCTGTAGTCACAGGATTTTCAGTTGGGTTCGAATTATCCTGAGGTTCCTCTTTTACTACTGCTTCCGGATTTTCACCATCCGCTGTTTCCATAACAACAGGCGGCAATAAAGGTTTGTTCTTTTCCACTGTTTCTTTTGGTTTCGTTACTACTTCTGCTACAACAGGCGCACTTTCTTCTTTTTCTTTCGCTGCAACAGGCTGTTTGTCTGTTTTCTCCAAACGAGCTTTTTTCTTTTTATTTTCCTGCTTGATATTCGTATCCTGCTGTTTAGCTTCGACTGGCGCATCCAGTTTGATTTCAGTAGGCTGAGCCAATAATTCATCAACCGACATGGTATCAGTTGTCTTTTCTTCTGCTTTTGCAGCTTTTTTAGGCCGGCCTCTTCGTTCAGCTTTCTTGGCTTCTTTTACTTTCTCTTTTTCGGCCTGAATACCGGCATAGGAAATAGCTTGTTCGTCTAAAATTTTATACACCAGCTCTTCTTTCTTGAAAGAACGTACTTTCTTTATACCCAACTCTTCCGCAATCGTCTGTAATTCCGGAAGAAGTTTTTCATTTAATTCAAGGATGTTGTATTTTTGCATATTGCAATCGTAATATCATTAGTTTGCTGTATGCCTCGCAAGGATACAGAAAAGGATTTAAAATCAATTATTAGTTATAAGAATTATTGTGAACTCATGAAATTACTAACTGACATGTTAGCAACACATCTGCGGAGTAAAACATTGCAAATATATGAAGTTTTCCCGAATTCAACCGTATTTAGATAAATTTTTTCACAATTAATACCCATTTTGTAGCGGAAGATATCCGATACCGGTTATCTGACCGTTCGCCAACCAGCCAAATCACCGATGATCCGCTGCAAAGTAACCAGGCATTCTCTTTTTGTTCCAGCGTAAACTTATGATCAGAAAAATAATCACTCACTTTTTTCCTGCCTTTCATTCCAAAGGGAATGAACCAATCGCCTTGTCTCCAACGGCGTAATTGCAGTTCCGGTTCCAGTTTGTCTGCATCAAAATAAGCGATATCTGACGAAACTTGCAGGGTAAAATCTGAATCATTCCGCACAACCTCAAAACTGAAAGGAAAAGGTTCTTCCCAACGGCCTGTCTGCAGAGGGAACGTATACGATACAGCCTGATCTTCTTTCCTGTCAGACAATATCAGATATTCCCGATCCTTCACCAAACGATATGATTTTGCATAAAAGACTTTTCCGGATTCTCCTGGCAACGAACGAAACACGTCTCCGGCAACCTGGCGGGAAAATCCAAAAGGCTGAAATAATTCATAGAGTATCGTTTCGGGGGCCGGATATTGCATCAGCTTTTTGATGGATAACTTTTCCTTTACCCAGAGTTCCTGACGGGCCTTCTCCAAGACAGACAGATAAATAGTCTCGGCCGCCGACAAATGTTCGGCTGTACGTGATAACGTCTGGCGCACGGACGGATTCAGCTCTTCCAGCAAAGGAAGAACACGAAGACGGATAAAGTTTCGTGTATAGGCGTCCGACAAATTCGTGCTGTCGGTTACATATCCATAATGCTGGTTCTCCAGCCAGCCCAGAATTTCTTTTCGGGAAACACCCAACAACGGACGAACCACATATTGATTTCTTGGCCGGATGCCGACTAGTCCTCGTATGCCACTGCCTCTCAACAAGTTCATAATCAAGGTTTCTATGCTGTCATCCCGGTGATGCGCTACGGCAACAGCCTGAGCATTCAAATGCTGTCTCATTTTTTCAAACCATGCATAACGCAGTTCACGTGCTGCCATCTCGATAGAAAGATGATGTTCACCGGCATATAACTCAGTCTCAAAGTCGGTCTTGTAAAAAGGAACGTGAAGCTGCTCGGCAAAAGCCCGGGCAAACGCTTCATCACGCATGGATTCTTCTCCCCGCAGATGAAAGTTACAATGCAGAGCAACGCATGTATAACCTAACTTTACCAAGACAGACAACAAGGCAACCGAGTCAGCGCCTCCGCTCAGTCCGACCAAGACCTTATCTGAAGCCGACAACAGCTGATGTTTGTCTATGTATTCACGAACCTGATGCAGCATAGATCTTCCTTTAGATAAAAAACGCCGGAAAATACAACAATATATCTTCCAGCGTATTTTTATATCCTTTTATTTCGATTATTCGTCAACACCAGCCAGTTCCGGATCAATCATGATTCGACCGCAGTACTCACAAACAATGATTTTCTTGCGTAATTTGATATCCAACTGTTTCTGAGGCGGGATCTTATTGAAGCAACCACCGCAGGCATCACGCTGAATATACACAACAGCCAGACCATTGCGGGCACCTTTGCGGATACGCTTGAAGGCAGTCAGCAAACGAGGCTCAATCTGAGCTTCCAGTTTCTTGGCTTTAGCGCGCAGATCTTCTTCGTTCTGCTTCGTATCAGCAATAATCTGATCAAGCTCTTCTTTCTTCTGAACCAAATCACCTTTACGGCCTTCCAAATCTTCCTTCAGCTTTTCGATATCATTCTTCTTGTTGGAAATAGCTTCTGTAAATTCACGGATTTTCTTTTCAGCAAATTCAACTTCCAGGCCCTGGAATTCAACTTCCTTCGACAAGTTATCAAATTCGCGGTTGTTACGCACGTTGTCCAACTGTGCTTTATATTTTTCTATCAACGCGTTGGATTCTGTAATCTTATGTTTCTGCTCGCTAACGGAAGCTTCATAGTTCTTGATATCCAACTGATAATTCTGCAAACGAGTTTCCAGTCCGGCGATCTCATCTTCCAAATCCTGCACTTCCAAAGGCAATTCACCACGAAGAGTTCTGATCTTATCAATTTCGGTCATAATCTTCTGAAGCTGATACAACGAAGAGAGCTTTTCTTCCACCGTGTATTCTTTTTCAGCTGATTGTTTCTCTGTAGCCATTCTATAAATATTTTACTGGGTTTGAATTAACATTCGAAAAATGTAGGGCAAAGGTAGGAAATTTTTTCGATATTATCGAATAAAAGATATCTTTTGTGCATACTTCCGACTCATAATGTCCTATTACAGCCAACAAGATACGGTCTTCTACATCATAGAAGTCATTATACTTGGCTTCGCCGGTAATAAAAATATCCGCACCGTAGCTGATTGCGTCGTTTATCAGAAAAGCGCCACTGCCACCGCACAAGGCCACTTCACGAATCATTCTTCCAGTCAGAGCCGAGTGCTTAACGCAGCCTACCTGGAACAAATCCTTGATCCGCTGCAAAAATGACAGTTCGTCTTCTTCTTCCGGCAATTCACCAACCACTCCGGAGCCAACCTGATCCCACGTATTGGCCAGCGGATAGAAATCATAAGCCGGTTCTTCATACGGATGAACCGATAAGAGAGCCCGTAGGACACTCGCCTTCCGAAATGCAGGAAGAACAGTTTCGATACGGACTTCAGGTTCTGTATGCAACTCTCCTATTTCTCCACAGAAAGGATTGCAGCCTTCGCCGGCACGGAAAGTTCCTTCGCCATGCAGGTTAAAACTGGATGAATCGTAATTCCCGATATGACCGGCACCGGCGTTGAACAAGGCTGTCCGGAGCAAATCGGCATAGGCTTCCGGCACGAAAGTAACCAGTTTCAGCAAAGCATCTTTCTGCGAACTGAGCACACGTACATTCTGCAGCCCGATCATCTCGGCCAGCTTGAAGTTGACGCCACCATAGGCATTGTCTAAATTCGTATGGGCCGCATAAACCACCAAGTCATACTTGCAGGCCTTCATCAGGCAGCGTTCGATATACGTCTTTCCGGTCAACGACTTGAAGGCCCTGAAGGCCAACGGATGATGTGAAATAATCAGATTGCAGTCCAGCTCAAGAGCTTCATCGATGACTTCTTCTGTCACGTCCAGACACAACAACGCGCCTCGGGCAGGCTGATTGACATCGCCCACCTGCACTCCAGCATTGTCAAAGCCTTCCTGCAAAGGCAGCGGAGCGTATGCTTCTATTTCTTTCAGAATATCTTTTATCCTTATCATGTTTCCTGCCTATATAAAATACGAGCCATGAATTATCATTCCTGATACTCCACGGCTCGCTATTTCTGTTATAATTATTCTTTTACATCTACCTTCAAGCACAACTCATCCAACTGAGTATCATCGATAGGCGACGGCGCATCGATCATCACATCACGACCTGAGTTGTTCTTCGGGAAGGCAATACAGTCGCGGATAGAATCCAGACCGGCAAACAAAGAAACCCAGCGATCCAGACCGTAAGCCAAACCACCGTGAGGAGGTGCTCCGTATTTGAAGGCATTCATCAAGAAGCCGAACTGTTCCTGTGCTCTCTCTTCTGTAAAGCCTAACAGTTTGAACATCTTGTCCTGCAACTGACTATCGTGGATACGGATAGAACCGCCACCTACTTCAACACCATTGATCACCATGTCATAGGCATTAGCGCGGACAGCTCCCGGATTAGTATCGAGCAACGGAATATCTTCCGGTTTCGGAGAAGTGAACGGATGGTGCATAGCGTAGAAACGATGATCTTCCTCACTCCATTCGAATAACGGGAAGTCAACCACCCACAGGCAAGCAAACTTATCCTTGTCGCGCAAGCCTAACTGGTCGGCAACCAACAGACGGAGTTCACTCAGCTGCTTGCGGGTCTTCATTGCATCATCACCCGAAAGGATCAAGATCAAATCACCCGGTTTGGCATTGAATGCCTCTTTCATCTGCTGCAATACTTCCTGAGAATAGAATTTATCGACACTCGATTTGACAGTTCCGTCATTTTCGATACGGGCATATACCAGACCTTTGGCACCGATCTGCGGACGCTTTACAAATTCAGTCAGGGCATCCAGCTGCTTACGTGTATAAGTAGCCGCACCTTCTGCGCAAATACCACCGATATAAGCGGCACCGTCAAATACAGAGAAGCCATACCCTTTCATGATATCCATCAGCTCGACGAACTTCATGCCGAAACGCAAATCCGGCTTGTCGCTACCATAATACTTCATGGCATCCTGCCAGGTCATACGCAAGAACGGTTCCTTTATATCAATACCCCGGATCGTCTTGAACAAGTGCTTAGCCATGCCTTCGAATGTCTGGATCACATCTTCCTGCTCAACGAAACTCATTTCGCAATCGATCTGTGTAAATTCCGGCTGACGGTCAGCACGCAAGTCTTCATCACGGAAACATTTTACAATCTGGAAGTAACGGTCGAAACCGGAAACCATCAACAGCTGTTTGAATGTCTGCGGAGACTGAGGCAAAGCATAGAACTGACCCGGATTCATACGAGAAGGAACGACAAAGTCGCGTGCGCCTTCAGGAGTCGATTTGATCAATACCGGCGTTTCTACTTCCAAAAAGCCTTCTTTATCCAAATAGCTACGTACCTCGAACGCCATCTTGTGACGAAGTTCCAGATTCTTACGAACACACGAACGGCGCAAATCCAAATAACGGTATTTCATACGCAAATCGTCGCCGCCATCTGTATCATCTTCAATCGTAAACGGAGGAGTTAAAGCTGTATTCAAGACAACCAGTTTTGAAACCAGTAATTCAATATCTCCTGTTTCCAGATGCGGGTTCTTGCTTGAACGCTCCCGCACGGTTCCTGTCACCTGGATGACATACTCACGTCCCAACTTATTTGCCTGATCACATAAAGCGGCATCCACTTCCTGATTAAATACCAGCTGTGTAATACCATAACGGTCGCGAAGATCGACGAACGTCATTCCACCCATCTTACGGGTCTTCTGCACCCAACCGGCCAGTGTTACCACCAGTCCTTCATCAGCCAGACGCAAATTGCCACAAGTTCTTGTTCTGTACATATATTTATTCTATTAAATATAAATCTGACATCTTGATTTATCCCTGTCCGACACTTATATCGCTGCGGACGTGCAAAGATAATAATTCTTGCACAGATCGGCTTATTTTTCTTTTTCTTATTTCGAGATAAAATGACAATCCCCTTTTATTTTTCTTTAGTTCACGGTGCGAATTACTTAGTTCACGGCGTGAACTAAGTAATCCACGACGTGAACTACTTAATCCACGCCGTGAACTAAAGAATTTCCTGTTTATTTTCCAACAATTTCCGGTAATGAAAAAACAATTAGCCTGTAGGCTGGTAAATATTCTCCGGCACAGACAGGCTAACTGCCACAACGACGTCTGATGATATCAGATTTTTCCCTCAGATAAATATTTGGAGATTGTGCAGCGATGGACTCCCAACACTTTGGCAATTGCCGACTTTGTCATGTTCATTTCAAGCAAGCGTTTTACTTCAGACTCGCGCCCCGTCAGCTTGTTCACTTTCGATTTACTGCCTTTGGGCCTTCCCAACGAAACACCTTCAGCTTTCTTCCGGGCCAAAGCCTCCTTCGTTCGCTGAGAAATCAGATTACGTTCGATTTCTGCCGACAAGCCAAAGGCAAAAGCCAGTACCTTCGAAGTAATGTCACTGCCTAACCGATAATTATCTTTGATTGTCCATACCTGTACATCCGAAAGCATGCACTGATGCAGAATGCTCATAATCATCAGCAGATTCCTTCCCAAACGAGAAAGCTCGGCACATATAATAATATCGCCTTTTTGCATTTTAGACAAAAGCTGGCCTAACTCTCTCTTTTCGACTTCCTGACAACCAGAAATAATCTCTTCTATCCACCGGTCAATCTTCATATCAAGCGTCTGGCAGAAGCGAATGATTTCAAATCTCTGGTTCTCAACCGTCTGTTTATCTGTACTTACACGAATATATCCATAAACCATATCTGTTCCCCCTATTAAATGAGTAATGAAATATATTCCAAAGTACTACGCGACAGATTCTTATTCCGTTTAATCATATTATTCAAGTACAAATTAAAGGATGAGAAAATACGTTAGCAAAGATCATGTTCCTCCTTCTTTTGGATAGAAAGGAGGTCATAATCCATCAAGAGGCATGTGCTTGCTGCAAAATATCTATCAAGATAGGTTTTGCACCACTTACAAAACATTCAACGGCGATCACCATCAGTATAAGGCCCATCAGCCGCATCATTACATTATTCCCCGTTTCGCCCATAAAATGGACCAATTTGGTTGAAGTCCGAAGGATAAGGGCCGTCAGGAGAAAAACAAAAGCAATAATAAACACCAGAATAACCTTCTTCAGCAGTGTCTCGGCATCTTCCATCAGCACAATGCCGTTGGCAATGGCTCCGGGGCCGCACAGCATCGGAATAGCCAAAGGGGTGATTGAAATATCATCGGCAAAATGATTCTTTTCATCTTCGTTTAACTTGATATGGGTATAATGCGCCTGCAGCATATCATAACCGATCTTCATGATCACAATGCCGCCGGCAATTCGGAAGCCATTGGTCGACAGGCCGAACACCTGAAAGATAACTTGTCCGAAAATAGTAAACGATATCATGATCAGAAAGGCTACGAAGGTGGATTTCATAATAATCCGTCTGCGTTCACTTTCCGACATACCCGTCGTCATCGAAAGAAAAACCGGCATCGTTCCAAGCGGATTTATCAACGTAAAAAACGAAGTAAAGCACAAAAGAGCAAATGGTATTACTGAATCATTCATAATCGTATTCTATTTAATATAATATGCCACAAACCACTCATAAAACAAACGCGTTCCTTCCTGCACTGAAGTTTTTGGCTTATAATGAATATCATTCTCTAACCTGGATGTATCGGCATAAGTCGACTTTACATCTCCTGGCTGCATTTCCTTAAAATTCTTCTTGACTGTTTTTCCGGCATGCGATTCAAGCAGCTGAATAAAGTCCATCAATGCCACAGGCGACGAGTTTCCCACATTATAAATCCGATATGGAATGGCTTCTTCCGACGGAAAATCGAGTATTCGCAACGTGGCATCAATTACGTCTGCAATATAAGTAAAATCTCTTTGTAAATCACCATGATTGAACACCTGAATTGTCCCATCAGACAAAATTTCTTTCAAAAACAGGTTTGGAGCCATATCTGGTCTTCCCCACGGGCCGTAAACGGTGAAATACCGCAGCCCGGTCGTCGGCAAACCATACAGCTGACTATATGAAAAAGCCATCAGCTCGTCGGCTTTTTTGGTAGCGCCGTACAAGCTGACCGGCTGGTCTACCTGATCTGTCTCCTTAAACGGAATCTGCTTGTTCAAACCATAGACACTACTCGAGCTGGCATAAACCAGATGTTTGACATGTGTATGACGGCATCCTTCAAGGACATGCAGGAAACCGACTATATTCGACTGTACATAAGCCTCAGGATTGTCAATCGAATATCTGACTCCAGCCTGAGCCGCCAGATTGCAAACCGCATCAAACCGTTCTTGTTCGAACAAGGTTGCCATGCCTTCCCTGTCGGCCAGATCCATCTTGATAAAACGAAAGTTATCATAGACCGTACTTGTGATAAAAACAGATTCTTCGCCGACCTCTTTTATTCCCAGCCTGTTCAAACGATCCAGTTTCAGCGATACCGGATAATATGCATTCAAATTATCTAATCCAACAACTTCATCTCCCCGCTTTGCCAGCCTCTCAGCCAAAAATGACCCGATAAAGCCGGCTGCACCTGTAACTAAAACCTTCATACACTTTTTCCTTTTTTATTTTCACGATTTCCAATCATGATATTACGAATATAAACGATAAACCCCGTTGACTGTCCTAAAATCAATATCGGATCCAAGCGGATAATTCCATATAAGGCGATTGTCAATGATCCCACCAGACTGATAATCCAGAAATTGATAGGCAAAACCGAAGCACCGAACCTTTTCGAGTAATACCATTGGTAAACAAATCTCAAAGTGAAAATTACCTGCCCCATCGATCCCATGACTATCAGCCACAAAGGAACGTCCTCGTCCTTAAAGAAGGAATCAACAAACGAATGGAAATCATTCAGAGCGAAACAGGCCGCTACAACAGGTGTCAGCGCCAACACAATCTGAATGATCCGGGGAAGCTTATTCCACAAACCTTTCTCTTTTAAATTCCAAATGTAAATATAAAATGATATGAACTGACCCAAGATAATAGAAAAGTCATTCCGGAGCCAACCATATATGCAGAGCAGGTAAGCGCCCAGCAGACTGAACACCCAATACAACGACGGAGAAACGACTTTATTGTACTTCTCTGACAAGATCCACTGAATCAGCATCCGGGCAGAGAAGAATACCTGGGCCAACAGCCCTATTAAATAAATTCCGATCATGCCTGTCGATCAAACAAGTTACTGTCTTTTATCTGATAATTGATATACCGCTTCTTCATCCACCGATAAGCAAAACAATCCAGGAAAGGAGAAATCAGTCTGTTCCACAAATGATATTTAGAAACACCGGCTACCCGAGGAAAATGGCGTACCGGCACTTCTTTCATCCGTCCGTTCTGCAACAGAATCAATGCCGGCAGGAAACGATGCATGCCGGTAAAGAAAGGAATCCGCTTTGCGCAGTCAGTATGCATGATCTTCAAGGGGCAACCTGTATCTGTAGCCTTGTCTTTGGTCATCATCCGGCGGAAGCCATTCGCTATCTTGGATTGCAGATTCTTGAAGAATGAATCTTTCCGGTTTGCCCGAATGCCCATCACCAGCTCATAGTCGCCCGCAAAAGGCAAGAGGCGTTCGAAATCTTCAGGCACCGTTTGCAGATCAGCATCAATATAACCCAACCACTTCGATTCCACCTGATCAATTCCGGCTTTCATGGCAGCACTCAATCCGCCGTTCTTCTTCAGACTACAATAGAAAAAATGAGGTTGCCGGTTACAAATCTGCATCATTCGTTCCAAACTGTGATCAGTCGAACCATCATTGACAAAAAGAACACAAGCCGACACCGATGCCTGCTGTATATATGATGACAATTTCTCTTCCAAGGCAGGCATATTATCCTCTTCGTTATAAACAGGAACGATGATTGTCAATTCGTAATTACTTGTCCGATTCATTTCTTTCATTATTTCTTTCGTATAATCGTTACTTTTTTGATAAAAGCGGGTGAATACCGCCGATGTCCTTTCGGCCAGGGATTATCATCATAAACATCCACTTCTTCCATACAGGCATTCTGCTGCAACCATTCCGGAATCATAGCAGCTGGTTCCACACTCTGCACCAAAACAAACGGCATTGCTGCTGCAACAGCGACCGAATCCGTCAGATCGAGCGGTCGGATTTTCCGATAAGCTGCATAGACCAACTCAATACGTATTTCTTCAGAGGCCGGATGATAAAACGGCAGCGACTGTAAATCTTCTATATTCCGGGTAAGCGCAATGCTTTTCTGCTCCGCATTGGATACGAAACTTCCGATGTACGGCATCAGAAAGATTTCAGCAAAAGCAAACAGACCGACCACTCCGCCCAAGAGATAGGCGGGCCGAACCGACTTAACCGCATAAAAGAGGCAAAAGGCTATGCACCACAGACTTGCTGATAAAAAGATCAATGCCATTCCGCTCATCCGTTGTTCTCGGTACATAAAGAGATAGAGCATCACGGGCAACACCAGCACGACAATAGCCAATAAAAGACCATTGATCCGATACAGTATTTTTCCCAACCGGTCTGTTTTCCGCATCTGTCTGATCCAGTAGTAAAACAGATGTCCTACGGCCAATGCCGCCGGAATGGAGACAGGTAACAGATAACGTGTTTTCTTTTCCGGTATCAGAGAAAGAAAGAAAACAACGAACAGCATCCACAAGAGGGAGAAAAGATAAGACTTTGTTTTATCACCCAGCCTCTTTTTCCAGACAGGAACAAACAACGTAAACAGTGTCAGCAGTGACCAGGCTCCTGTTTCCAGGAAAAACTTCCAGTAGTAATACCACGGACGGACATTCCTGTTCGCCCACGAAGAAGATTCTTTGTTCCATACAGATTCAGCCATTTCCGGATGATACATATAAATATAAGCATACCACCAGCAACTCAATACCAGCATGAGTAAAATCATGCCTGCACAACCTTTCCACTTTCCCGCCATGCTTTTACGATAGCAGATCAGATACGCACAAAGAAAAGGGAACAACAAGGCATAGAAAGAAACAGGTCCTTTTCCCAAGAAAGACAAGCCCATTGCCAAGCCGGCCAGCAGAAAAGATTTCCAGTCGCAGACATCAGCCCGCAAGGCTTTAAACAAATAGTAAATAGCCATCAGCATGAAAGCATGGCAATAAATATCCCATGAAGCCGTCCGCCCCATCAGGATAATATTATAGGATGTGCATAACACGAAAACTGTTATCCACGAAAAGACCTTATCATGAGTAAGTAATTTCCCTAACCGGAACAAGTAAAAGACCAGCAAAAGAGCTGCCAGACCGGCCATGGCCCGCTGTAAGGCTAAATTATCGGGAGATACATATTCTACGATGGCCGAAATCCAGGTAGGCAACGGCGGTTTCTCTAAACGCAATTCACCATTCATCGTCGGTGTCAGCCAATTGCCGTCATAAACCATTTCCCTTGCAGTAATCATATTACGTGATTCCATGATATCTACAAAGATGGCTTTGTTATTGACGAAAAAAGTGCAACACAGCACCAATCCGAATAAAATCCACTTTCCTACGTTACTTCTCACATCTACAATATTCATCACCGTATAAACTAAAAATCCGTTTCAGAGTCCAAACTTCTCCGAAACGGACTTACAAAATTATCAATATATCAGAAACCCTGCTATTGCAATATCATTATTTCAGTTCTTTTATTTTTATATTACAAAACGAAACTTCATTTCCATGATCCTGCAATAAAATATGACCTTTAGCTGCCTCACCGAAAGGTCCGCTGGTATTATATTCCGGAGCAGCATACTTACTGCCTTTGACAAGTTCCTTAAACTCCTGACTGCCTCGTTCGTACTCCAGTACTTTCTTTCCGTTCAACCAATGTTCTACATGATTATCTGGGAAAACCTTTATCACAGCTGTATTCCATTCACCGACACCATTAAATGAAACATTCTCGCTCTTCTTCAAATCATACAAACTGGCCAATGTCCGGCTGCCCGGATAAGTCGTATACAATTTGGCATCCGGATGAACAGCATCATCCAATATCTGATATTCCAAGCCAAAGGCCGATCCATGCTGTTTCTCCTGTTCGGTCACGAAATATTTAATACCGCTGTTCGCTCCTTTTGTGATCTTGAAATCAACACTCAACTCAAAAGCGGAATATTCATCATTCGTAACGATATCACCACCATTGGTCGATTCTCCACCATTTGCTGCTTCTACTGTAAGAATGCCGTCTTCTATCTTCCATCCTTTTTCAGGGAAAGCATCCAAATGAGCGCCTCTCCAGCCATTGGTTGTTTTACCGTCGAAGAGCAATTTCCAGCCATCAGCTTTTTCTTGTTCTGTCAGTTGGTTTCTTACGGTAGTTTCTGCTACATTCTCTTGAGCTGCGGGCTCTGCCGATTGTCCCTGTTCTGCTTTCTGGCCCGAACAACCCCACAAAGTCAACGCAGCCAGACAAATAATTTCTAATTTCATAATTTCTTATCAGATTTAATAATGTCTTTTTAATCCCCTAATATAAACTTACCAGTCTTATGCATGCGGATATTTGCGCCAGAAACTCCACCACTTCAATTGCAGCACACCAAACAGCGCTTCACCGAAAATAGAAGAATTCATCTTCGATGTACCTAATACACGGTTGATGAAAATAATAGGAACTTCAATCAGTTTAAAGCCACATTTATAAGCCGTGAACTTCATCTCTATCTGAAAAGCATACCCTTTAAAATGTATCTGATCCAGTTCGATGGTTTCCAGGACTTTCCTTCTATAGCATTTAAAACCGGCTGTTGTATCACGAATATCCATTCCTGTTACGAAACGAACATAAACAGATGCGAAATAAGACATCAGCACACGCCCCAACGGCCAGTTAACCACATTTACACCATTACAATAACGCGAGCCAATAGCCACATCGCCACCTTGCTCGGTACAAGCGGCATACAGACGAGGTAAATCTTTCGGATTATGACTGAAATCAGCATCCATTTCAAATATAAAATCATATTTATGCTCGATTGCCCACTTAAAGCCGCAAATATATGCTGTTCCTAATCCTAACTTTCCCTGGCGCTCAACCAGGAACAACCGATCCGGAAATTCCTTCTGCAGTGTTTTCACAATGGAAGCCGTTCCATCAGGTGAACCATCATCAATAATCAGAATATGAAATTCTTTTTCCAAGCCGAAAACGGCTCTGATGATATTCTCGATATTTTCCTTTTCGTTGTAAGTTGGTATAATAACAATACTATCCGACATGAATTTTGCTCTTTGGTATTTAGTTCTACAAATATAGGAATAATTAGTAAATCTGTAACCGTTCGTGTAATTATTTAGCATTTTCCATGAAAAAACGGAAAAGGATGCTGCATAAAAGCAAGTTCCCGAACTAAAACCCTAAGGTCTTAATTCGGGAACTTCTCTCTAGTTAGATTTCAGTAAAAAAGAGGCTTGCTCTCACGAGGTGCCTCTTATTAGCAGACTTAATCAAAAAAACACTTTAACTTACTACTCTTTTTACCTTATTGAGTAAGACTTAACCTATAAAAACGGATAAATGTAGAAACACTTATTATGTATGTCACTAATATATATACCAAAGTCGTGCCAAACTCTTCTTTTATGCTCATAAAAGCCCTTTTTCAGCTAAAAAATCATCCAATGAACCCATATAGCAGGTTCTAGACCACAGATATTCCCCAAAAGATGTAGAAATATGTGGAATCTAACCGGGGAATGTGTAGAATAATTCCACACAATTATTCCACACATCAACAGCAGTTTTCCACAGCCTGCCGCACAATGTCAGTCACATTGTCGATCACTTCTGCCAAAAGAGTCTTCCACCCTTCTCGGGTTAGCTCCTTTTCGTCGTTTCTTTCCAGAATTCGCAGCTTCTGGACCAAGTTGTTCGCACCCAACATGGTCAGCAATGGAATTAATTTATGGGAAAGACGTGAGGCTTCCGAGCGATCTTCTTCCTGCAGGGCTTTTCTCAATAAGTCGATGCTCTTATTGGTTTCTTCAGTGAATGTCTTCAAGATAGAGGCAGAAGCTTCTTTATCTTCGCCGGCAAAAGCCGTTAATGTTGAAAAGTCAATCTTGACAACCGGCTCTAAATGCACCGTCAGCAACTGGTTCAACAGTTCAATCAGCTGGACGGCCGTGAACGGTTTGCTCAAGAAACCGGTGAAGCCGGCTTCAATATAATGGCTATGTTCATTCCCTACGCTGGCAGACAAAGCTATTACCGGAACTTTGTCTGTTCCCTGAATACCTGATTCACGGATCATCTTTAATAAATGGAAACCGTCCATGCCCGGCATCTGAATGTCAGTAATAATCGCATCAAATGCCGTATTCTTCAATATATCCAATACGGCATGCGGATTAGAGACACAAACAACCTCTACCCGACTCCGTTTGAGCAATTCTTCCGTCAAGGCCAGCTGGATGGCATCATCATCAACCAGCAAACAGTAGACAGTCCGCTCTCCGGCCAGAGAAACAACTTCCGGCTCCGCTTCTTCCTCTACAACTGCCTGTTTCAAGACGACATCTGATAAAGGAATCGGGAGCGTCAGGATAAAGTCACTACCCTGTCCGACAACACTATGCAAGTTCAATGTGCCTTTCAACAATTCCACCAGCCTGCGGGTTATCGACAAGCCTAATCCGAATCCTTCAACTTTCTCGCTTCCCTGCAGACGGGTAAAATCACCAAAAATGCGTTCCTGCTCAGCCTCGGGAATACCTGGTCCAGCATCCGAGACAGTGACGTCAAGTTCATACATCTTTTCGTTCTTTTTCGTAATAGCAGCCCGCAAGACAACGGTTCCCTCTGGGGTAAACTTGATAGCATTTGACAGCAGATTATTAATAACCTGCCTCAAGCGGTTGGTGTCACCCAGATAAGTCTGTTCCATATAGCCAGACTTCACATCCAACCGCAGTTTCAGTCCTTTGGCTTCGGCCAGCGGATCAAAGCTCACATAAATCTCTTGTATCAGGGTAGAGACAGAGAAAGGCACCGGATGTATCTCAATCTGTCCGGCTTCCAGTCGGTGGAAATCCAGTAAGTCGTTTACTAAAGACAAAATATGCTTGGACGAACCACTCATGTTATCCAGATAATAACGCTGACGTTCGTCTGGATTGCGCTTCAGCAGCAGATCAATGAAGCCGATGATAGACGAAAGCGGTGCCCGGATGTCATGGCTGATTGTCAGAATCAGGTTCTCTCGGCTGCGCAGCAGATCTTCCGCGTATTGTTTGGCTTTCTCCAGTTGTTGCCTGTAATAATGGCTGCGCGAAATATCCCGGATGATGATGACTAGGAAAACAATAGCTACAATAATAGCGATCAGGCCGATTCCTCCGATCAGCCGTGTTGTTTCTTTCAGCAAGCTCTGTTTATGCTGCATCCGGTCAATCGATTGCTGGACCGACTCTTCTTCAATATCTCGCAACATCTGATTAATCCGGCTGGTCAATACCGAGTTATTATAACGTAGGTTGTTGGCCCGTTGAAGTAAGGTATTAGCCAGTTGCTCACGCCGATCGGCTACTGTATCCTGCAAGTTCCTCAATACCTGAATGATAGTATCCGACGGATTATAGACAATTTTCACCGTATCGGTTACCAGCTGACGGGTTGTATTCTTTACATAATTGGTATCTGCTTCCTCCTTTGGCGAGAAAGCCTCTGCCAAACGGCGGAAAAAGCCCTTTCTCTCCTTTTTGGTCACCACAACCGTATCTTGCTTCACCTCCACAATTTCCCGCACGACCGGCTGAGGAATGGTATCCGGCCTTTCAACTTTTACTACAGAATCCTGTACTGCGATAACTTGCTGGATCTTCTCCATATAAATCTGTCCGGCATTCCATTCATTCAGTGTCTCCAGTAGCTTCAGGGTATTCCATCTCTTCTGCCGCAACAGATATTTAATCGTATCGACCTTCAATTGCTGGATGGTGTCTGAAAGCATCAGGCGCAGGGAATCCAGATTCTTGTCTGCCTTGTTCAGAGTTCGGTTGAAGTTTATCAGTTCATTGCTCGATTTTCCAACAATGTGCCCCATCGCTTCACTCTCATATAATAAAGTAAGCGTATTGGTGACAAGATAGGTCTTGTCACGCGTCGATGTGTCCGGCTTGTCTTCGACAGCCAGCTGCTGGATGATTGAATAAACATATCCCACAGAGCATACAGCTATCAGCAGTAACAGCAAATAGCCCCAGACCACTTTTCGTGTAATATGCCTATTCTTTTCTTCCATTTCCGACAGCTTATGATAGTTGTGATCAAGCCAGTTGTGAAATCTTCCGGATCACATTAACAAAGGCTTCATTTGTGATCTGGAAATCCGGCTCCCGATACTGCACATAGTCTTCAAAATAATCACTGGCAATATCTGCCACAATATCTTCACCTGGCAAGCCAAACGAATCGACCAGCCGTTCCACTTTCCGGCGGATCTGCCGGATTACCTGCAGCCGGTCTTCATAGCGGTCCGGTTTTTCCTGTTCCGTCAGGTGTTCATTTTTAGCTATAAGATAAACAATGGTATAAAAACGCTCTGCAGACCCGAAAACCGGGACAAACAGGGTCTTCTTTTCGTCTGGCAGCTGGGCCAGTAATTCTTGTACTTTTGTCATATTCATTTATCACTTATAATCAGTCTCACTCAAAAGATATTTGTTCCGCCGTGCCATTCAGGGCCTTCTGCTGAAGAGCATACGGATCGACCGTCACTTCGCCTGTCACCAGCTCCGGCAGATTATAGGAATACAGCTGATAATCATATTTCTCCGGATCTTCCTGTGGTAAAAGGAAAGGCTTGGCCGGATTACCGTCTACCCCGATACGGCAAATATAGGGAAGTGTATACAAACCGTTGTCACGACGGCTACTGAATACCACCCAGTCACTCTGGCTGCTCCACGAATGATAGCTTTCCGTATCCGTGCTATTCAACGAGGTCATATCAACCGGTTGGTGGGTTTCCAGCTCCAGCATCCGTATTTCCGCATCCTTATGCCAGATCGGGAATTGTCCATAAGCTGTTTCGGTGTACATCAGGAATCGGCCGTCCGGCGATATTCGGGGGAATGTGTAACTGAGGCTGTCGGCACGAACCACCGTATCCACAGGCAGCTGCAAGGTTCCTTTGCCGGCATCAAAAGCTACCCGGCAGATATGATAGCGCACCTTGTCATACTCTGCCGGCATTTCCCGAGCTGGAGCCGAACAGAAATACAGCCACTTGCCATCCGGCGAAAAAGCAGGGAAGGTTTCAAAGGCATCCTTTGTTATCAGCGAAGCTGCCGAGAGTATCTTATGTTGTTCCACATCATAAACCACGACATCCGATTCCAAGTCGAACACTTCCATTTTCTTCTCCTTGACGGCATGGAAGAACTGCTTTATATCGTTGACCGATGTTGTGATGTATTTTCCCGAAGGATGCCAGTAAGGATAAGTCAGGTTACTGATGGTCTGCTTCGTCTTGGTCTTCAGCCGCTCGATCTCTTTTCCCCGGATGATATAAGTACCATCATGCACGGCACGCATATGCAGCATCATCTGGTTCGGATCATTCATACAGAAGGCATGGCAGTTCATACAATTATAGCCCGTCATGTCATTCCGGATAATCACTTTCTCATCAAACGATTCCAGATCCCGCTGATAAATGCCCACAATATGCCATTTCTCATACCCGGGCTCAATCAAACGATAAACCAGATGGCTGTCAATCGGGCGTTCATCGACATGGATCTGAAAAGGTTTCCACGTTTTCCAACCGTCTTTTTCCAGTGATGAGCACACGAGCGTCAAAGTGCCACCGGCATTTTCTTCCAGCAATTTTCTCCAGGCATCCGGATCGAGCCGGAGACTGCGTTCGCCGTCACACTCAAGGCGTCCACCTTTCTCTCCAGTGATCAGGACATACTGATGTTCGCATTCCCGCGTCAGGCGGAAATTCAATGGCGAAATATTTACCGGGACGGTCACATCCCGATAATCCGGAAAGATTTCCGGCTCTTCTTCCTGGACAGAAGCATTCTCGGGCTGCCGCACATTCCAAGAGCAGGCTGTCAGCAGCAGACAACAGAACAGCGTGCAGATCAGACTTCTTTTATACTGGCTGATATAAATTGTTTCCATATTCCTTATTGTTTTGGGGTTGGCATAAACTCCGTATAATAATAGTAAGTATCACCATACAGTTGTTTCAGGTTGGTGGCAGACAAGGAACGGGCCGTCTTCAAGAACTGTTGCATCCGACCGGTCACTTCGGCATCTATGGGATAATCCTTAGCCGCTTCAGCCAGCTTCCCTTTCGAAGCATAATAAAGACAGATGGCTTCCTGATATAATTTAGGGAACGACTGATGTCGTTCCTTGTACAGAGGCATATAATGCATGAAGGCCGACAGATTCTTATAAACCAGCAGATAACACATGCCATAATCAAAAGCCGCCTGGTTGTCAGGATGATCATCAATCAGAAAGGCCAAAGCGCTAGGCAACGTCTTCGTCAGGTCAAAAGGATTGTCAGTTACTGGCAGGAAAGCTCGCTTCGCCTGAATCAATCCGGACAACTGACTTTCTTTCTCGCCCAAGTATTGCCGCTGTTCGGCAGCCCAGGTCTTGTAACGCGGTGTATGTTCGAGTATCCGGATATATTTCTCGGCCGCCCGATATTCTCCATTCACCAGATAAGTCTCGACAAGGCGTTTCATCAGCCGCGGTTGAACACAACGCTGTGAGCTCAACACACCAACAAAAGCAAAGCGCTGGGCAGCATTCACCTGCCCGACTTGCCAGGCTACTTCGCTGGCCTGAATCAATCCTAACCTTGTTCGCGGATCATGCGGGATAAAGCCGGTTTCTCCCACTTGGGGGAACTTCATCAGATCGGTGGTCTGACGTCCGGTGTACGACAAGGCCAGATTAACATAGACCAAGGCATCAAAATCATGCACACCCTCCTTTTCAGCATGAGCAACAATCTTGTCCCAAGCTCCGTTTCGGACATAATAATCATATTGATAGGCTTGCCGCATCGGGTCTTTCCGTAGCAAAATCAGAGCTGCCATTAATCCGGCCCAAAGGACACATTCAGTAACTGCCAGCCATTGCTTCGGCGGTATCCGTTCCCGCCATTTCGCACACAGCCGGCCAACGAGAGTCAGAACCGGAAAAGAAAGAAAGATCAGCCAAAAAGACTGCGGCACCGGATATTCGGGATGATATATATATTTTCCCGTCCAGGCTTCACGCATCGGGATGACCAGCCAAAGCCGCATCACCACCAACGGCAACAGAAAAGCCCATCCCAGCAAAATACCGCTATACAGATAAGGCTTGCCTTTACCTGCCTGCATCCATTCGTGTAGCAGTAGCAAGACAACATACAGAAATTGAGCCGGCACCGCCACATAATACAGCAGTGGGACAAGCAGCACACCAATGCCCCACCTGACTTTCCAGTCTGATACGGACTGGCAGACTACAGTTCCCGCCAATGCCCATAAAAGAACCAACATTGGGACAATGGTTTCGGAAGGAAAGAGCCAAAACAGGAAAAGCGGCAAGATGGAAATTCTCATCGAAGCCTTCCCGCAACAAGCTTGCTGATACCGGTAAAACAGTAAAGCTATCAAACCAGACAAGACCGTGACAAGGAAAGCCGGTCCGGAAGTGAAAGAAAACGCCTGAGTCAAATATTCAGCTATATATTCATTCCAGCCACCCAACTGTGCGGCCAACTCTTTCCAGTAAACAGATGTTGTCTGAAACATCATAAACTGTTCCATGAAATGAAACCAATACCGGAAATTCAGGTTGATAAACAGAAAACTTCCTACCAGAAACAACAGGAAAATCCATACAGGCCGGTTGAAAACAAGTTGTTTTTTCATGATCTTCCAAATTTTAGGCTAAAGATACAGATAATTCCAAAGGATAAATACCTTTCTTACCCTTATTTTTCCAAGAAATGATGCAGCCACGCGTTTGATGCCGGATCGGCCCAGTATAAATGTGTATATCCAGCCAGTAAGTTCCGGTAGCGATACAGCGGCGTATCTACCTGACGTCCTAAGGCAGAAAAGGCTGTTGCACATGAAGGCAAGGCATTCTCAGCCGGCACGATAGACGAATAATGGAACTCATGCCCAGACAGCCTGAATTCGCCCCATTGCAAGGTACGATAACCTAATCGCAGTTTCATGGGCTGCATGGTAGCCGTCTGGTCTAAAACACCAACCATCGGGAACGTATGACCGTCTTGCCCGATAATAGCCCGACAGAGGTACATCATGCCTCCGCATTCGGCCAACGCATGTCCGCCTTCCTGAATATAGGAACGAATAGCATCGAGCATAGGTTGGTTTTCCGACAAAGCCGGCAGGTGCAATTCCGGATAGCCACCCGGTAAATAAAGGAAATCTGTAGGCGGAAGAGAGGTATCAGTCAGCGGACTGAAATAAGTGACGGTTCCCAGCCGCTCGAGATAAGCAATGTTCTCGGTATAGACAAAATTGAAGGCTGCATCGCGTGCTATGGTTATCCGCAACGATCCAAAAGATTCTTGCTGGATATCCGCTTTCGACTTACTGTATTCCGACTTCCGGGTAACCGTGGTCAGTTCCAGCAGCCTGTCCACGCACACATACTTATCAACCAGATCGGCAATCCGGTCGGCAAACTCATCGAAACAGAAATCAGAATCCAGCGACAGCCCCAAGTGGCGGCTTGGGATTGCGATATTTTCCTGCTTGGGCAAATAACCCAATGCCTCCACGCCGGCATCGGAACAGGCCTGCTTCAGGTAATAATAATGATTCTCGGAAGCCACAAAATTGAAAACGGCTCCGACAATCCTTATTTTTGGATAGAAATGTTTGAAGCCATACAACAGAGGAGCAACCGAATATGCCGTGCTCTTGGCATTGACTATCAGAACAACGGGAATATCCAATTCTGCAGCGATCCCGGCACTGCTACCTTGCATGCCGTCGTATCCGTCGAACAAGCCCATCACGCCTTCGGTTATGGCAATATCTGCCGGAAAAGCATATCGGCGATACACTTCTTCCACATGCTTTTCCGACATCATAAAACGGTCCAGATTGACAGACGAGCGCCCCGCAGCCATCTGATGATGACGGGTGTCAATATAATCCGGCCCGCACTTAAATGGCTGCACAACGAATCCTCTGCGAGCCATTGCCCGCAATAATCCTAGTGTAAAAGTAGTCTTTCCGCTACCCGATGACGCTGCGCCGATCAATAATTCTGACCGCATAATATATTCCCTGCGATTAATATTGTTCCTTTTCGTTCGGGAAGTCGCAACGCTTCACATCTTCGATATATTGCTGGACAGCATGTGTGATGACTTCTGCCAAATTAGCATAACGACGCAGGAAACGCGGAGAGAAGCCCTGGTTGATGCCTAACATATCATGCATTACCAATACTTGTCCGTCGACATCGCCACCGGCCCCGATACCAATCACTGGAATACGGATTTCTTTCGCCACACGGGCAGCCAGAACGGCCGGAATCTTCTCCAGCACCAACGCGAAACAGCCGATCTCTTCCAGCAGATGAGCATCTTCCACTAGTTTCTTGGCTTCAGCTTCTTCACGGGCTCGCACGGTATAAGTACCAAATTTGTTGATCGACTGCGGCGTCAATCCCAAGTGACCCATCACTGGAATACCGGCACACAAAATGCGTTCGATTGATTCGCGTACTTCCGACCCGCCTTCCAACTTGATGCAGTCGGCATGTGTTTCCTTCATCACCCGGATAGCCGAAGCCAGCGCCTCTTTCGAATTTCCCTGATAAGAACCAAAAGGTAGATCGACTACCACCAAGGCACGCTTTACGGCTTTCGCCACCGACCTGCCATGATAGATCATCTGATCTAAAGTGATGGGCAAAGTCGTCGTATTACCGGCCATCACGTTCGAAGCTGAATCACCTACCAGAATTACATCCATTCCTGCCTGATCAATCAGGGTAGCCATGGAATAATCATATGCAGTCAGCATGGAAATCTTCTCACCCCGCTGCTTCATTTCAAACAGACGATGCGTCGTTACCTTACGCATATCATCGTCTCTCTTTGCTACTGACATATTTCTATTATGTTTAAATTTCGGGTGCAAATGTACATAAAAACCTGATTTTTCTTACTTCCCGAAGGATAAATGTTCTTCTTTGTCCCGGTGACCGGCTTTTCGTCCCCCATTCCTACTCAATCTCCACCTTGGTGCCCACATGATTATAGAAGACCAACTCACTAAAATCTCGACAAAAACGGGCAAACTGATCTACACCAGTACAATGACAAATACCCAGTTGCCGCGGATGTTTTCCGGCCAAACTACGGGCAATGACCTGATATTTCTCTTCTCCTGCCGTATGAATATGGAAACCTCCGATCAATGTATCCAGGTGGCGTGTCGGGAAAAGAGCCTCGCCTTGCTGCAAAACATTCGTTATACCGCGGTGTGAACAGGCACTCAAGACTGAATACGTCGTATCGGTCAGCAAAAAAACAGCCAATTCGTCCGTAAACGTATCCGGAATACGCTGCCCATCCACCTCAGTAAAGAAATGATCAAAATGCGTATCTTCCTGCTTGCAAAGTGGAATATCCGGGCAAAGCACCACGCCGGGGAAAATCTCGGTCACTTCGTCTACAAAACAAAAGCGGCTCAGGTCAAGCGACGCAGCATCCAGCAAGCCGTTCTCACGTTCTTTCTTGAATTTCCGGTTCATGATATCCCGCTTGCAGAAGACCGTCGCCCGGTCGTTCTCAGCCAGGAAAGCCCTAAGTCCGCCGGTGTGATCACTGTGCCCGTGCGAAAGTACCAGCGCGTCCACAGTTTTCAGGTCAATATGCAGTAAAGCAGCATTTCGAATCAATCGGTCACTTTGTCCGGTATCAAACAAAATCCGTTTCTCGGGTGTTCGGACATACAAAGACAAACCATGCTCAGCCTCCAGCTTGCGGTGGTAAACACAATTCTCTACCAAGGTTGTTATAGAATAAGTAGCCATTGTTTTATTAAAATATTTTAAGCATTTTGTATCATCGTATTATTTATTCCCCGAAAGATAAAAGGAATTATGTTTCCTGATGCCAATATTAGCCAGTTAAAAAGGGGAAAAGGCCTTTTTAACTTTTTTGAGTACATAAAAAAAGAAGCAAAATACCCCATTTTTAGGCTAAATAACATATAAAAAAGTTTGTCAATTTGTCGAAAATTGATATAAAGCATAAGAAGATAAGGAATTAACTCGTATCTTTGCAGCTGAAAACAAGTATGAGACAAGCTGTCTTTAGCGAAAGCAGCTTCTCATCTATTCCTGAGAATCAGGAGCCGGACAGCATGTTTAGGGATAAAGATGCTGTGGCAGGAAAACAAATCCAGCCTTTGCCGGTCATGTCTAACGTAATATTTTAAATATGAAATTAAAAGCCTATCTTCTCGTAGGATCAGCTTTGTTCTTCGGAATCGCAGCTGATACGAAAGACGCAAAGCCTACTGAGGGTGCGAACCCGGGTGACCTTGCACCGAGAATAGTGTTGAACGAAAATGAAACAGAGATTCATTTTCAGAACCAGGCCGGACATTACACCTTGATCAATTTCTGGGCTGCTTATGACGCAGAATCCAGAGCCCGCAATATCCGGTTATGGAATGAAGTAAACAAGTGGAATGCCACTTCCGGTAACTTGGCCATGTATTCCATCTCACTGGATGAGAAAACATCGGTTTTCGAAGCAACGGTTGCGACCGATAAACTGAATGGCACCAACCAGTTGCACGAAAAGGAAGGGCGGCAGTCAGACGTCTTCAGAAAGTATAAGCTGGAGAAAGGATTGAGAAACTTTCTGATCGACGAAAATGGAGTTATCATCGCAGCCAACGTGACTCCTGAAAAGCTGACTGAATACTGTAAGCAGATTTAATTTTAGACACCTATTTAGAGACCCCTTGATAAAACTCATTGCTTTTATCAAGGGGTTTTGTGTATATCCGACAGTGGATTCTTCTTTTATGTGTATGTGCAACAGTATTTTCTGAATTATATAAATTGGAAGAATGAAAAATAATTCACATTTTTCCAATCAAAAGTATTGCAAATTCAAAAATAAGTCCTACCTTTGCACCGCATTTGAGAAATAAACGTTCTCAATGACAAAAAAACAAATAATGCCTCTTTAGCTCAGTTGGCCAGAGCACGTGATTTGTAATCTCGGGGTCGTTGGTTCGAATCCGACAAGAGGCTCAAAAAAGTTGACAATGGAGAATTGATAATTTACAATTAATACAAATTGTCCATCCTCAATTATTAATTGTCAATTGATTAGGGCAGTTACCAGAGTGGCCAAATGGGGCTGACTGTAACTCAGCTGGCTTACGCCTTCGGTGGTTCGAATCCATCACTGCCCACTTTTCTTTTATATTTCTTCTCTTTTTATTTCTCCAACATCCAACATAAGGCAAAGAATAATCCTTTTATACATTGCTCCTGAATTTACAACATAAACCAATAATTGATTATATCCGTTTTGATTTTCTAAAATACTTTCCTTACTTTTGGAATAAATTACGATATACTTTTTATGAAGCGGGTTTCAATTGTTATCAGTTTCTTGTTTATACTCATAAACTCCTTGCAGGCACAACGGGTCGGATTGGTTTTGAGTGGAGGTGGAGCTAAAGGAGCAGCTCACATTGGAGTTATTAAGGCTTTTGAAGAAAATGAAATTCCGATCGATTACATTACGGGTACTTCCGTTGGTGCCATCATCGGGAGTCTATACGCCATGGGCTACACACCAGAAGAAATGCTGCAACTCCTCTTGTCGAAAGAATTTGGCTATTGGCAGACTGGAACAGTTGAAGATGATTATATGTATTATTTCCGCAAACCAGACCCTACACCAGAAATGGCCCATTTTTCTATTGACATATCTGATTCACTACAGATCAAGACAAACTTTCTACCACAAAGTCTGATTAATCCCATTCAGATGAACCAAGCATTTATGGGCTTGTATGCCCAAGCTACAGCAAAGGCGGCTTGGAATTTTGACAACCTCTTCGTTCCCTTTCGTTGTATCGGTTCTGATATCTACAATAAGAAACCTGTCGTTTTCAAAAATGGAGATTTAGGAGAAGCTGTCCGCATATCCATGACGTTTCCGTTATTCTTCAAACCTGTCTGGAAAGACAGCGTCCCAATGTTCGATGGTGGCATTTATGATAACTTCCCGGTCAAAACGATGAAAGAAGATTTTCACCCCGATTTTATCTTCGGAGTTGCTCTGAGTACTGGCAAGAGCAAACCGTCTGATAATCCTTATAACCAGATAGAAACCATGATCATGCAGGAAACCAATTATGAGGTAGATGAAGATGACGGCATGATTATCCGTTTTGATATGCCGGATGTTTCCCTACTCGATTTCCAGAAAGCAAATGAAATTATGGAGTTAGGATATAAACGGACTCTTAGTCTCATTGATTCAATCAAAGGCCGTGTACACCGAAAAATGCCAATTGATTCATTAAACCTCAGAAGAAAGCAATATAAGGAAAGCCTTCCACCGCTGGTATTCAAGAATATCTACATTACCGGAGTATCAGAAGCCCAACAAAAATATATTGAGTCACAATTGCACCGAGACATTAACCAAGAATTCTCGATGGAAGAGTTCAAGCGGGTTTACTTTAAAATATTAGCCTATTCTAAAATTAAGGAAATAACACCCAAAGCTATCTATAACCGATTGAATAAAACATTCGACCTGCATTTACACATTACTATGTCTGATGAAATTAATATTGGATTGGGAGGCAACATTTCATCACATCAGGCTAATCAGCTTTATCTGGGTTTAGGCTACCGCTATTTAGGAAGATATGCCGCCGATATGAACGCTGATTTCCAGGTAGGTAATTCTTTCAGTGGTGTTATGCTGAACGGACGTATGTACCTGCAAACCCGCATTCCCACGTATATCAACTGGCAAGGTGTGTTCTCCTACAAACGCTATTCAGAAAGCCAGTCTTTGTTCTACGAAGATGTCGTTCCGGCTTTTATCAAACAACATGAATTATATATGAAACTCAAACTGGGTTTCCCGTTCTTAAACCGGGCCAAGGCAGAGATTGGTTTCAGCTATGGCCAGTTAAACGATTATTATTACCAGAATACGGATGTATCGTTTGCCGACCGTGATTATGAACACAGTCGCTACAATTTGTTTTCCGGATCACTAAATATTGAACAGAATTCTCTGAGTACGAAGAATTACCCAATCACAGGAGTTAAACGGACGTTAATTGCCCAATACGTAACCGGTACTGAAAAATATACGCCAAATGTTCCAACCGAGCCAACTAAAAACAATACACACAGCTGGCTGCAAATGAAAGCGCATTGGGAACAATATCACGAATTAAGCCGTCTGTTCAACTGGGGCTATAGTGGAGAACTCGTCTTATCAAGTAAAAATCTGATGGAGAATTATACGGCATCAATTATTCAGGCACCGGCATTTACGCCAACGCCACATAGTTCGATCGTGTTCAACGAAGCTTTCCGAGCCAATCAATATGCAGCATTCGGAGTTTCTCCGATTCTCAAGTTAGGAAAATTCGCACACTTCCGATTCGATCTGTATGGATTCTTACCGCTCTATGAAATCAAGAAGCACACAGAAATACTGGAGAATAATTATATGGTAACTCTTCCTTATTACGGGAAGTTTCTCCATTCATTCCAATATATGGGAGAAGCGGCTTTTGTTGTTCATCTGCCCTTTACCAGTATAAGCCTGTATGCCAACGGATATAGCTATCCAAGTAAGAACTTCAATTTCGGCATTAATATTGGTTATCTCCTATTTAATCCGAAACTGTTAGATTAAGCAGGTTGGATTCAGCATAAAAACGGAAGCATTCTCTTGATCAGAATGCTTCCGTCATATTCATATAGAATGAAATTCCTTTGTTGGAAGGATCTTTTCCCAAGTCGAGGCGGAAATTCTTTCCGGGTTGTACTTGAATCCGAATACCAGCACCATAATTAAATTTCCATTTATTCCAATCTACAAAAGGTGTATTTCCAATGGTTCCTGTTCCGACCCAAGCCACAAAACCGCACTTCGCCCAGAAATTTCCACTTTTATACATAGCCGGGCTACCAAACATGTGCCGGTATTCTAAAATCCCGTAAGCCATTGATTTATCTCGATACTGACCGATATAATAACCACGAAGATCAAACGGAGAACCAAACGACGGTAATTCAGAAAAAGGGACATCTCCTACTCCAATCTGCGTTTTGGCAACCCATGCCAAGGTACTGCGCGGACGGAAGACATTCTTAAACTGACGGTATTCCATTTCGAATAGTTCATAATTATAAGCTCCGCCTAAATACTTCCCAAAGAACTTAGCCATTCCACTTACCAACATACCTGAAGTAGGCGTTGCTACATCATCACGTGTATCGTATTGTAACAAACCACCGACACCGATATTCACATATTTGGGTTTGAACTTCAGGAAATACGGGTCGGCAGCCATTACCGGATTAACATCTGTTGCCCGAGTCAGATTCAGCTCAAATAATGTTCCGGCAAACAAGTTCGGCTTAATTTCCCACACAAAGCGTGGATATAATTGGAAATATGTACGATGATATTTAGTTGTAGAATCACCTCGCTGAACATTTTCAATCGTTTCATAACCTTTTCCATAATAATGGGCCGGTTCGTTGCGGAAACTATAATTGACATAAACCCGGAATTTATTCTCATTGAAGAAAAGTGTTCCAGCCCCAGCCAAGACAAAAGTACCATTTAAAGAGATAGAGAAGCCGGCAGGAATAAAAGACCGCTTGGTAATGGAATCATTCCGATGAAAACGGAAACTTGATAAAACTGCTCCACCAACACCCAGTGAGCTTTCAGGAGTATAGGAAGGCCCGCCCAAAACAGACCACCAGATATTCTTTGTTTCCCGGATCGAATCACGACGCATCTGTTTATAATAGCGTTTCATCTGTCTCTCGGTCATCGGTTTCCCATCAATCATCAACACTTGTTTTGCAACCGTATCAGGCGTAGTTTGGATTACTGTAGCCATCGAATCTACCCGATTTTCTTGTGCATTCGCCGGGAGAATGGCGCCAAATCCTCCGAATAGGGTTAGAATAACTATTTTCTTTAACATGCTATACTAATTCGATTTTGAATGCAAAAGTAGAAAGATAAGTCGCTCGTTCCAAATACCTTTTTATATTTTTCACTGGTCCGGGAGAAAAACAAATCTTCCTGTCAGATTTTATTTACTACGTTCTAAAATAAATAGCTGTCTGGCCAAACCTGGTGATTCTTTCTGCTGGATATAAAAATGCCCTGAGACGAATCCCAGGGCAAATATACAATTTATCTTATGGCATCGGAGCAGCCGAAGGCGGAGGCGTTGCTGTGCCCCACGACTTATTAGCTTTCGGTCCCATTTCTACTTCCAGCACACCACCATCCATGATATCACTATGGTTGAACCAAGCCTGATTCAGTTCTTTACCATTCAGGCGGGCAGACTGGATGTATTTGTTTTCCGGCGAAGCATTGTTTGCCTTAATCTCAAATGTCTTTCCATTGCTCAGGTGCATCTTCATACTTGTAAAGACCGGACTACCGATATTATACGACGGCATTCCCGGAGTGACCGGATAAAATCCCATCTGGCTGAAGGCAACAAAAGCCGACATTCCGCCACCATCTTCATCACCCGGAACACCCATCAGGTCGTTTCGGAACCATTGTGTCAATAAGGTACGGATACGTTTCTGCGTCATCCACGGCTTTCCTGCATAGTTATACAGATACGGAATATGCAAGCTCGGTTCGTTGGCCATCGAATACATTCCCACATTTCCAGTATGATCAGGCAAAGTAGAATAGAATTGCCACTTCGACATGCCTAACGGTGTATTGAACATATCATCCAAAGCAGCGGTGAACTTATCATTTCCACCAATCAAAGAGACTAAGTCTCCAATATTATGCTGTACATCCCAACGATAGATATAGCCATTGTTTTCATCATAGTAATCGCGAGCACCCAAACCACCGTCATAGCGATAATCCAATGGAGTAATGAATTTGCCGTCTTTATCTTTCGGATGGAAGAATCCAGTTTCAGGATTAAATACATTCCGATAGTTGTACGAACACTTCAGGTAGTAATCTGCTTCATCCTTCTTGCCTAATTCCTGAGCAATCTGTCCCAGACACCACTGGTCATATGACGTACCTAATGTGACAGCAATCGGCTGACGCTTCTCCCATACTGATACATTCGGAACTGTTTCCTTTTCGCCCGGGCGTAAAGCCGGAATATATCCATGTTCCTTATAGAACTCGTCGAGCCAGCCGGCAGGTTTTCCCGACCACGGAATCAACGTCTTTTCCTCTATTCCTTTACGGCAGGCCTCATACGCCTTGGCCAAGTCAAATCCACGGACACCTTTCCGGTAAGCATCAATCACAGTTGCTACACCGTGATTCGAGTTCATGCGACGTGAATCTCCGGTTACTTCCGGGAAAGTCGGCATCCAACCTGTACCCATCTGATCTGCCATCAGCAGGAAAGAATTGATAATATCGCCTTCTTTCTGGGCATCAATCAACGCACGCAACGGATGCGTAGCGCGATAGGTATCCCAAATCCAGTCGTCTACATAAAAAGGACGTCCGCCATCTTCATGCACTTTTCCATCGTAAGCACTGTAATAACGGCCATCTTCGCTGATACAAACCGGACGCTCAAAGCAACGATACAGTGAAGTATAAAAGACAGTCTTGTCATCTTCGGTACCACCTTCTACCTCAATCTTATCCAACGCCTGGTTCCAGGCATTCTGTCCGGCCTTGGCTACTACGTCTACATCATAGGCAGCAATCTCACGCTGCAAATTCTTCTTCGCCTGTTCTACATCAATAAATGAAACACCGTAACGAACACCCACTTTACCTGCATTCGACGGAAAAGCCATCACAACTGCAGCATTCTCACCTTCTTTCTTCAAGACATCCGTCTTTACGGCTCCATCTGTTAAGGTTCCTACCTTTTCGGGAGTCTTGTCGATTTCCGCATACAGATAAACTTTCGTGTTTCCTTCAATATACTGGAAACCACTCACGGCATTTCCATTTACCTCGATCTCTCCTTTTCGCGTATTGAATACGAGATAAGAAGGAGCTTCATTCTCGAATGCCAGGCTGTACACCGCACTTTGGCGGGACGGAGCAAAATCGACATCAATGTTCTGTTCATCCAAATAAACCTGATAGCGGTATGGAGTCAGTTTTTCTTGGTCATAACTCAGAGGAATAACTGGTTGCAAACCGCTTTCGTCTCCTTGATACGGACTCAGATTAAAAGCAGAACTTCCGCGATGGCTGGTAACGATCAGAGGCAGACCACCCAGACGGTCGCCTGTAAAATCGGCTCTTTCGGGATAAACACGCATCATACTATTGGGAAGGTGCACCGTCGGATACGTTGGTACCAGCAGATGGCTGATATTTCCCATGTATGGATTTACATACTCGATGGGCGACTTCGTCGTTCCGGCTTTGTTGTTTGCCTGTGGCGTACATGAACCTAACAGGAACAAAGAAGCCAAAACAACGAGTGTTGATTTATATACTTTCTTCATACAATAATGATTTAATATTTTTAGGGGTAAAGATAAATAAAATAGGCACGATTTACATAGATTTCACTTATAATAATCCGATTAAAAGTGCAAATCAATATAAATCGTGCCTGCTCTAATAGCTGAAAATCAGATTCAGCTTATTTCTTCTCGGTTGAGAATGAATATGGGAAATCCGACGGTTGGATTCCACGCTGCTTATTCGGCTGATTATCCATTTCAATATCCAAAACAGCACCCTTCATCAAATCATTATGATCAAGATAGTTCTTTGTATAATCCTGACCATTCAGCTTCATTGATTTGATATAGAAGTTTTCTGCACTGTTGGCCGGTGCATTGATCACCAACGATTTTCCATTTTCGAAATGCAAAGTTGCCTTCTTGAACAACGGAGCACCCATCACATACTGGGTCGTTCCCGGACAAACCGGATAGAATCCTAAAGCCGAGAAAACATACCAGGCTGAAGTTTGACCGTTATCTTCATCACCACAATAACCGTCCGGTCCCGGAGTGTACATCCGGTTCATTACCTGACGCAACCAATACTGTGCCTTCCAAGGCTCACCCGCATAGTCATACATGTAAATCATGTGCTGGATAGGCTGGTTTCCGTGCGCATAGTTACCCATATTCATTACCGTCATTTCACGGATCTCATGAATCACACCACCATAGTAGCTGTCATCGAAGATAGGCGGAACAGCGAATACAGAATCCAACATCTGGACAAAGACATCTTTTCCACCCATCAGGTCGATCAATCCCTGCGGATCATGGAAAACAGACCAAGAATAGTGCCAGCTGTTACCTTCAGTGAAAGCATCGCCCCATTTCAGTGGAGAGAACGGAGACATAAACTTGCCGTCTTTATTCTTACCGCGCATCAGGTTAGTTTCCTTATCGAACAGGTTCTTGTAATTCATCGCCCGCTTAGCAAACAGATCTATTTCTTTCTTCGGACGTTTCAAATCTTTCGCCAGTTTGTAAATACACCAGTCGTCGTAAGCATATTCCAAAGTACGGGCCGCATTCTCATTAATATTGACATCATACGGAACGTATCCCAATTCATTATAATATTCATAACCCAGACGTCCGGTTGAAGAAGCCTTCGGATGTACATTCTCTGTACCATGAATCAATCCTTCATACAAAGTCTTCAGGTCTTCTACCTTTACGCCTTTCATATAGGCATCTACCAGGACAGAAGCCGAGTTGTTTCCTACCATACAGCCACGGTGACCCGGACTTGCCCACTCGGGGAAGAAACCACTTTCTTTATACGTATTGATCAGACCTTCCTGTATTTCCTTATTGACTGACGGGAACATCAGGTTCAGGAACGGGAACAGGCAGCGGAATGTATCCCAGAAACCTGTATCAGTGTACATATATCCCGGCAATACCTGACCGTTGTACGGACTGTAGTGTACTACTTTTCCATTTGCATCCAGTTCATAGAACTTACGCGGGAACAGCAGCGAACGGTACATGCAAGAATAGAACGTACGGTACTGGTCGAGGTTTCCGCCTTCAACTTCAATCTTGCTCAAGACATCGTTCCAGGCTTTTTTCCCTTTCTGTACCAAGGTATCGAAACTGTCATTGCCCAATTCCTTCATGTTGATGGCAGCCTGATCATAGCTGATAAATGAAGAAGCTACTTTGGCATGAACAATCTCACCTTTCTTTGTCTTGAAACCGATAACAGCTCCCGCATGATCGGCCTGCTGTTCTGCATTTCCTTCACTCAACTTGCCATCAGCAAAGGTAGCCTTGTAAGTAAACGGCTTATCAAACTGGATGATGAAGTAGTTCTTGAAATTGTCAGGAACACCACCACTGTTCTTGGTTGTATAACCAATGATCTTGTTTTCTTCCGGGATCACCTTTACATACGAACCTTTGTCCAACGCATCCACTACGATGTATGAATGATCATTCTCAGGGAAGGTAAAACGGAACAAGGCAGCACGATCGGTCGGTGTCAACTCTGTTACCACATCATGCTCGGCTAAATATACCTTATAATAATAGGCTTTTGCCACTTCTCCCTTATGAGAGAACCAGCTGGCACGCTTGTCCTGATCGAACTCAGGAGTGCCGACAACCGGCATAATGACGAACTGTCCGTAATCATTGATCCACGGACTCGGCTGATGCGTTTGCTTGAAACCACGAATCTTATTCGCCGTATAAACATATTGCCAACCATCACCCATCTTTCCTGTCTGCGGTGTCCAGAAATTCATACCCCACGGACGGGCGATAGCCGGATACGTATTTCCGGTTGACAACTCAAAAGTAGACTGAGTACCGACCAGCGGACTGACGTACTCAACAGGGTCGAATGTTTCTGCGCCATTCATGAACGACGGACAACTCATCCACGCCAATGAAGCGGCCAGTACCACCGACCAGAAGTTTTTCTTTTTCATGATACACTAACTTGTTTTCTGTTATTATTTCTATTTGGCTATATTCAGAGAAATGGTCATTATTCGTCTAAAGAACTTTTCCTGAATACACACAACATGATTTGACAAAGGTAGGAAAAAACCGAAACATTACAAATATCGGAATTATGAAACACGAAAAAGCCGGCGTATTTTCATCAATTCCCGGCGTAAATTGACAAAAAGCCGGCGTATTTCGATGAAAAAGTTGGCATGAATTTTTTATTACCCATCAGCTTCCAAAAATAAAACCAACGAGAATCGATTTTGATGCTAATCAGTTTCGTTTTCGATTCCCGTTTATTTTATGAATAAAGAAATTTTTCCTTTTCCCATCCTTGGCAAATCCGTTTTGAAAAACTTTCTGAAACATTTGAAATTAATCCATAGATGATAGGTGGAAAGAATATATTTTGTATTTTTGCACTATAAAATAACAAGACAAACTCAGGACTGCGATGTCAAGAATTTGTCTTACAATAAGAACAACTAAAAATAATAATGCTCTATGAACGTGCTTACAAATGAAAAGCTGACTATTGTTGGTGCAGCTGGTATGATTGGCTCTAACATGGCTCAAACAGCTATTATGATGGGTCTTACTTCAAACATCTGTTTATACGATCCGTATGCTCCGGGTTTGGAAGGTGTTGCTGAAGAATTGTTCCATTGTGGTTTCGAAGGTGTAAACATCACTTTCACATCCGACATCAAAGAAGCATTAACAGGTGCTAAATATATCGTTAATTCAGGTGGTGCAGCTCGTAAGGCTGGTATGACACGTGAAGACTTACTGAAAGGTAATGCAGCTATCGCTGAAGAATTCGGTAAGAATGTAAAATTGTATTGCCCGGATGTTAAGCACATCGTTATTATCTTCAACCCGGCTGATATCACAGGTTTGATCACTTTGTTATATTCAGGTTTGAAACCAAGCCAGGTTACTACATTGGCTGCTCTTGATTCAACTCGTCTGCGCAGCGAATTGGCTAAACATTTCGGTGTATCTATGGACGCTGTTGAAAACTGCCGTACTTATGGTGGTCACGGCGAACAGATGGCCGTATTTGCTTCTACTGCAAAAGTAAATGGCAAACCGTTATTGGATATCATCGGTACAGATGCTCTGACTAAAGAACAGTGGGCTGAAATCCAGCAGAAAGTAACTAAAGGTGGTGCTAACATCATCAACTTGCGTGGTCGTTCTTCTTTCCAGAGCCCGGCTTATGTTTCTATCGAAATGATCGGTGCAGCTATGGGTGGAAAAGCTTTCCGTTGGCCGGCAGGTACATATGTATCTAACGATAAATATGATCACATCATGATGGCTTGGGAAACTTCTATCACTGCTGATGGTTGCCACTGTGCTGCTCTGAATGGAACAGCTGAAGAACAGGCTGCTTTGGACAAGAGCTATGCTCACTTGTGCGAACTGCGTGATGAAGTAATCGCTATGGGCGTTCTTCCTCCAGTATCAGAATGGAATAAATTGAATCCAAATATCAAATAATCAGTTTTTCTGATATTTTATTCATGATAAAAGGGTAACTCCATAGGTGAATCTATAGAGTTGCCCTTTCTTATTTAATTACAACTGTCTATGAAACAAATCAAAGCTGCGTTATTTGACTTCGATGGTGTTCTGGCAAATACCGAACCATTATATGATCAATATTGGGACGAAGCAGGGATACGTTATCATACCGGTATTCCTCATTTTGCCGCTGTCATTAAAGGGACAACCATGTCGAATATATTGAAGAAATATTTCTCTGACCGGACAGAGGAAGAACGGCAACAGATTCAAGCTGAATCGGAAGCTTTTGAAAGCCACATGCCATTTCCACCTGTACCGGGCTCAATCGAATTTGTCAGAATGCTAAAGGAAAATGGTGTACAAGTAGGCCTGGTGACGAGCTCAGAAAATAAGAAGATGAAAAGAGCTTTCAAGGAAATGAATTTAGAAGGCCTGTTTGACACATTCGTTTCTGAAAACCGGATCACAAAAGGGAAACCTGATCCAATGTGTTACTTACTGGCAGCCGAAGACCTGAAACGCAATCCGGAAGATTGCATTGTTTTCGAAGATTCATTTGCTGGAATCACAGCAGCAACACGTGCCGGTATGCGGGTTATCGGCTTAAGCACAACAAATCCGGAAGAAACATTAAAAGACAAAGTATATAAAGTTATTCCCAACCTGCAAAATTGCACGTTCGACGATTATCTTTCCTGGCAAAAGTAAACGAATACGATCACAGAAACGCAGAGGTACGGATTCCTTCGGTTAATGCCAAAGCAGGACCTGCATCTTGTCCTCTGCCCTTTTCTTCTCTATTTAAACAGGAAAGTCCAGTCCGAACCCGCAGGACAACAATACGACTGAATGCCCACAGCTTCTGCAGCCTTGCAATTGATAGCCGAATCATCAATAAAAAACGTTGAATCAGCCGTAATCATCGAATCCTGTAAAACGAATTTGAATATTTCTACATCCGGTTTCTGCATGTGAAGTTCATAGGAAAGATAAATCCGGTCAAAAAAGTCATCCACCTTGTGTCCTTTATACTGAAATCTGTTTTGCACGGCCCATTGCCAATGAATACTGTTTGTATTGCTCAGCAGAAGTATATGATACTGCTTACGCAATTCGAGCAGCCAGTCCAATTTATAACTTGGAATATCACCTAAGATAGAAACCCAAGCCTCATCTATCTGAGAATCGGTCAACTGCTGATCCGACAGACGCCGCATGCTCGCACGAAAAGCGGCAGCCGAAATATTTCCTGATTCCAGCTGCATATACAGTTCCTTCTGACGGTAATCATCTAAAACACTTTCATGAATACTTGCTATACCCAACTTTTCAAAGGCTTCCCGACAAGCCGTACGATCGAGATTAATCAATACACCTCCAAAATCGAAGATCAGATTCTTGATACCCTTCACCATAACCGCATTTAGTTTTTATACAGTCCGCCCCAGCCAAAACCAATACAATGGCGGTAAAACTCTTTTGGGTAAAAGTAATAAAGATATTCATATAATAATAGGATTTTACATTTTTTATTCAATCTGTTTTTACCCGGTTTTCTCAAGCAAATCGCACGGTTTTTCTAAGTAAATGCAGATAAAAAATGAATATTCATGTTTTATTGAAACACTATGCGTATCTTTGCAACTCGTTGAAACAATTATCCTGAATTAATTATGATGAAAAAGTATTTCGTAGCAACAGCTATGGTGTTGCTTCTTTCGGCTTGTGGAGGGAATAAACATACTCCTTTTGACACGAAAATGCACGCCAGTCTTGAACGCTCTCTGACTTGGCGAACAGACTCAACCGGGATCTGGGAAACGGCTGGCTGGTGGAACTCAGCCAACCTGCTGACTGCAGTTATCCGCTATGCAGAAGTTACTAAAAATAAAAGAGAGATTGTTCCGGTAATCGAAGATGTGTACAACAAGGCCAAACATTACCCGATTGCTGATTCAACAGGCCAGGTAGTTCGTTATTGTGATAACTTTATCAATGATTATTATGATGATGAAGGATGGTGGGCTTTGGCATGGATCAATGCTTTCCGTTTGACTAACGATAAAAAATACCTTGACATGGCGGAAACCATCTTTAAGGATATGACGACTGGCTGGAGTGATGATACATGCGGAGGCGGTTCATTCTGGAAAAAGAACCCGTTGCAATACAAAAACTCTATTGCCAATAATTTGTTTGCCTTAACGGCAATCCGGCTTTACAATGAAACGGGGAAACAAATGTATGCTGACTGGTTTAAGAAAGAAGTGAACTGGTATCTGCAAACAGGAATGTATAATACAGACATCCAGCAAATAGAAGACGGACTGAACAAAGAAGACTGCACACCTAACCGGGGTGCTCATTATACCTACAATCAGGGCGTAGCCATTGCCGTGCTGACAGAAATGTATTTGCATTCTCATGACAAGAAATACCTGAGCATGGCAGAAAAGATTGCACAGGCAACCATTACGAAAGAACTTGTCAACGATGAAGGAATTCTCTGCGAAATGAATCCGCAGGTAGCCAAAAGTCGGGATGGCGTTCAGTTCAAAGGCATCTTTATCCGTCACCTTGGTTTTCTATATAAGGTGACCAACAATGCGATCTATAAAGACTTCATTATTAAGAATGCAGAATCGATCATCACCCGTGATTACGATCCTAACACCATGAGTTTTGGCTGTTATTGGTACGGCCCTTTCCAAGAAGTGAGCGCTGCTGCCAATTCAAGTGCTTTGGAATGTGTCATCGAAGCAAAAGCTATTTACTAATGACTCAACTTCATGAATGATTCTTCAAATACAGAAAAGGGATTTAGCACGCTAAATCCCTTTTCTCATAGATAATATATCCATCCTTACCATTTACATCTTACCTGAATACCTTCAGGGCTATTCTCAAATGTAAGCAACAACGTATGGCTGGATTCATCCCATTCTGAAACAGCATCCTTCAAATCCTCACCCTTCGCATTCCGGATTCGTACTTTATCTGGTGCTGCCGGAAGTAAAACCCGCATGACATTCGTCGTCTCTACCGGGCTCTTGGCTACAAACGAATAAGAACTTTTCTTTACTTTCTCATCATACACACGCGCAGCCCCACAAAGAACCTGAGGTTGTTCCGGATTCTTTACCTGATCAAGATTGATGACAAAGGCCTGTTCTCCCAGATTCACCGTCTTCTGACTCAAGACAGGCAACTTCGGATCAAACAAATCAATCAGTCTCCCTTTCAACTGATAAGGCGTCGTACTTACGCTCTCATCCATAACGGAAACCAGTTCATACATGCCTCGTTGCAGATAAAAGTTATTCTTAAATTCCAAACTGCCGGCCTTAGCCTTGTCTTCGTACATACGCTTGACAATTTCAACAAACACCTTGTCGCCATCCTCTTGCATAACAAACTGCTTCGGTTCTTTTCGGATAATATAGACCGTGCCTTTGCCGCAGGCATATTCGCCTTCGCTAGCGTTCGGTTTAATACCCATCAATTGGAAAAGATGTTCTGACGGCGCCTGGAAATGATTTTCTCCTTGGTTCCACCATTCCTGTACCTGCTGGAAAGGATCTCGATCTGTACCACTATAAACTAATACGCCACCCTTTTTCACCCAATCAGCTATATACTGATGTGCTTTTTCATCAAGAGGCTTCATGTTTGAGTAACTCATCAACAGAACTTTCGTATCTTTCCAGTTTTCCGGATACGAGACATTTTCAAGATGCATCAGATGCACAGGAACGCCTCTTTTCAAAAGAGGCAACACTTGTCCGTAGAAATCAGAGAGCTGCGGATCATCGTAACCATCCAGCGGTTCGGGTGTACGTTGAAACATCAGGGAATTTGCCATCATAACACTTATTCCTCTTGAACCCGTAACATCATGATTAGAAAGCGGTATCTGATTAAGCGCATTAATCATCACCTGCATCTGCGTAGAATAGAACCGCGGTATACGAATCTTCTCATCGCTGTCAGCACTTTTCTTATACAACCCTTCATAAATTCGTTCCGGCCACGGCATTACTTCATAATTGTCATTATCAGGATAAAGCAACTTTGCCGTGAATGTTGCTTCATAATTTCGTTTGTAGTCGGCCCAATCACGCGGACGGTCTTCTATCGGATCTGTCAAGAAAAACACCTTTCGTCCTGTTGGTGCTGTCATTGATTCCATACATCCATATTCCAGAAAAGCATTTTCAAAGACACGTTCCTTCTTCACTCCGTTATAGTAATTCGGTTCACGGGAAGTTCCTGTCCAAACCTGAGCGATATAACCATCCACGCAAGGCAGGGAAGCTAAACTCGCTTCTGGACTTACAATCTGCCACTGCGCATAATTTACAAGTGAATGTGTAGGAACATAACAGCGGACATCCATTCCCTTAGACCGGCCGTATTCTTTGGCATACGTAAAACATTCATTTAAGGCTCTGTAATATAAATGATATTTCAGTTTATTAGACAAATATGTATTTTCAGCTGATTCATGTTGTGGGCGCCAGTCGAAACCATAAAATTCTTTCCACTCGCGCTTGAACGCCTCGCTATATCCGGCCCGAGCCCAGAACTCCGGTTCTTCCAGATAAATCGCATCAATGCCGGCATCAATAACCCGCTTGATATGCTTTTCCTTCATGTACTTGATAAAGTTCTCGCTCGGAACAATGTAAGGAACCATATGGCCGTGCCATATCGTATCTCCATGACGGTCTACTTGTCCTTCATCCAGATGAGGTTTGCCATCCCATTTTCCTGTAAAGTAATCTTCATAACTGCCCCAGGCTATGCCCGTCATGAAATGCGTAATATATCCTTTATCACGCCACGACTGCACACGGTTTTCAAAAGAGAGAGTATCTTTTTCCTTATCGGAAGGATTACCTCCCACACCATACACAATGGCAACATCAGCCCGATTATCCATTGTCGCTCTCCATAGCTGACTGGTCTGGAAAGCTGTTTTCTCTCGCTTAATCGTCTGGTCATCATTTTTATCAGCAGAAGTTTGGCATCCGCTGATAACCGTTGCCAACAAAACACAACAAGTTACTACTTTTTTCACGTCTGCTTTCATCATCATTCAAATTTTAGACAGCCGGTTATTCTCGGATAAAAAGGGCTGTCGTAAGTCTATATAATTAAGGTTCAAACCGATTATCACTATGGCACCCAGCTATCTGCTATACTTACTCAATATCTGGGATTGTAAGGCAGCAGCTTTGTCAATTGAACTTCGATCGGTCGAATCAATTCCATACAATCCAGGATCAGGAATCCGTAATTCTGTTCCAATAGGAATGTTGTTCGGATCCTCGATAATATCTTTATTAAAGTCATAAATATAAACCCAGAAAAATTTATGCCCGAAATATTGTTTGGCAAACGAAGCTAAACGGTCTCCAGCCTTGATCGTCACTAAAGCTAAGACATCAGACTTCGTTGTATCTTCGTCGTGGGCGACAGTTGGAACTGGGGCAACAATAGTATCGGTTGCAGTGATTGTTGAATCAACCATTTCAACTTGCCCAAAATCGGCAGCAACAGCAGAATCAGTTCGAACATCCGAATCGGTAACCTCTGCCTGAAGTTTTTGTGGAGTATAATTAAATGTGGGTCGACCGCTCAAACAGACAATATAAATTATTCCCAAAACGAGAATGACCAATAAACAAGCAAGCGGGAATAGCAGCTTGCTTCTTTTGAAATGTTTCTTTTCAACTTTTGAAACAGATACAATTGTAGGCTTCTCAGGAACTATCTGTTCCTCATCAGAATCAGATTTGGTTCCATTCCCGACAGCCTGCTCTGGTTCAGAGCTGACTAAATCTGCTTGATTTTCAATTACTAGTGCTGCGGAAACAGCCACAGGCTCTTCTTCTTTTCCGGACACATCCACTTCTTTTGTTTCTTCTGTAGTGTTAGCAGGAACTATGTCCGGCAGTATTTCTTCCGAAGATTCATCCGAAGTTTCTTCTGTTGCATTCAATTCCGATGAAACATCCACATCCGAGAAATTAACATTCTCATTTAATTCAACCGTATCAAAGAGTGAAAAAGGCTTATTCACCAGCTCTTTCAATTCTTTATCTGGAGTGAATGTGAATTTAAAATGCGAAGGGATGACAAACCGCTCTCCTGAATTGACCGACACACTGGCACGTTCCTCAACCCGGATAATCTTAAAGGAACCCAGTCCTTTCACTTTCACCAGTTTGTCGTTATACACACCATCACTGACAACAGCTATAAACTCCTGTAAAAAGCGAAAAGCTTCTTCTTCGCTTTTACCTGTCTGAGCAGACAAAATCGAAGCCAAATCCTGTATGGAAAGTCGATTATTCATTATTTTCCATTTCCTTTAAGCGTCCTTTAATTACAGAGGCCGGCTTAAAGACCGGCACCAGTTTCGGAGGAACCAAATAACGCTTGCCATTTGTTGGATTGACTGATATACGTTCCATTTTCTTCCGTACCTCAAACTGTCCGAAAGAAGACAGATTAACAGAATCGCCTTCCATCAGCTTTGTTCCGATAGCAGAACCAAGCGCAGAAAGCATTTCTGTTACTTCTTTCGAAGTCCAGCCCATGCGTTCAGCCAATTCTGCTATTACTTCTTTACTTTTCATGGAAGGCAAACTTTGTATATCAGTTGCTATATTAGTCATTTCTTTGATATTAAACAAACAAATCGACATTTATTTTAATAAAACTTTACCATATAGCTCAAAAGCCTGGGCATCTTCAATCTGGACCTGATAAAATTCGCCCGGTGTCAAAACCTGGTCTTTGCGGATTAAGACTTCCGGATCAACTTCCGGAGAATCATATTCCGTGCGCCCTACGAAGAAGTCCTCTTCTTCCCGGTCCAGCATGACTTTAAAAACCTTGTCTATTTTTGAGCGATTCACATCCAACGATATGCGTTCCTGAATGCGCATCAGCGTATCCAAGCGTTCCTGTTTCACTTCCTGTGGAATATCGTCTGTGTAATGTTTATAAGCATACGTTCCTTCTTCATGGCTGTACGCAAAGGCGCCCATCCGTTCGAAGCGAGCTTTCCGGACAAACTCCAGCAACTCTTCAAAGTCGGCATCGGTTTCTCCCGGATGTCCAACCATCAGGGTTGTCCGCAAATGGATGCCGGGCACTTCACTGCGCATCCGTTCTATCAGCTCGTAGGTCTCTGCCTTTGTGATGTTCCGCCTCATCAGCTTCAACATATTGTCGCTGATATGCTGCAAGGCAATATCCATGTATTTGCATACATTCTCCCGTTCACGCATCACGCGCAACAAATCCAAAGGAAAATGAGTCGGATATCCATAGTGCAGACGAATCCATTCTACTCCGGGTACATCCGAAATGCGCTCTACTAATTCAGGTAGCGCCATCCGCTTGTATAAATCGACACCATAGAATGTCAAATCCTGAGCAATCAGCTGGAATTCCTTCACGCCACGGCCAACCAACAGCTTTACCTCATTTACCAAATCTTCCATCGGACGAGACTGGTAGGCTCCTGTAATAATAGGTATCGAACAATAAGAGCAAGTACGGTTACAGCCTTCCCCAATCTTCAGATAGGCATAATGCTTCGGCGTCGTCAAGATCCGGTCGTACGCCAGTTCCTGATGATAAGCCTTTCCCAGATCAGAAATCAGTTCCTTCCAGTTAAACTTCCCATAGAAATGGTCTACTTCAGGCAATTCTTTTTCCAGGTCGTGCAGGAAACGTTCGGATAGACAACCCATGACGAACAATTTGCCGATTTTACCCTGTTTCTTGGCCTGTCCCAGCTCCAAAATCATTTCGATGGATTCTTCCTGGGCATCACCAATAAATCCACAGGTATTTACAACTACGATCTCGCCGTTAATCTTATGCGGATCATGTTCTACTTTATAGCCATTTACAGCAAACTGACGCATCAGTTGTTCCGAATCAACCAAATTCTTCGAACAGCCCAACGTAATGATATCAACTTTATTCTTTCTCATATCTGACTCTTTTACCTATCTAACAAATTTACACCCGGATGGTTCGAAACACACCCGGGTGCTTTTATCTCCTTACCCTGTTTTCCGCAAATATGGCACAAAGAAATTTTATTCTCCAAACAAAGAATTCACAAATTCGCGCTTACGGAACACTTGCAGGTCTTCTATTCCTTCTCCCAGACCTATATATTTCACCGGAATCTTAAACTGGTCAGAGATACCAATCACGACACCTCCTTTTGCTGTTCCATCCAGTTTGGTAACAGCCAGCGCATTTACTTCTGTAGCCGCTGTAAATTGTTTGGCCTGCTCGAAAGCGTTTTGCCCCGTCGAGCCATCCAATACAAGTAAAATTTCATGAGGTGCATCCGGGATCACCTTCTTCATCACATTCTTGATCTTCGTCAGCTCATTCATCAAATTGATTTTATTATGCAAACGGCCGGCAGTGTCAATAATCACAACATCTGCATCATTGGCTTTGGCCGAGCTCAAAGCATCAAAAGCAACTGAAGCCGGATCAGAACCCATCTTTTGTTTTACAATCGGAACTCCAACACGTTCACTCCAGATCACCAACTGTTCAACCGCTGCAGCACGGAAAGTATCCGCTGCACCCAAATATACTTTTTTCCCGGCTTTCTTAAACTGATAAGCCAATTTTCCAATTGTAGTTGTTTTTCCAACACCATTTACGCCAACAACCATAATCACATACGGTTTCTTGTCTTCCGGCAATGTAAAGCCATCTCCGTCTTCTGTCTTGTTTTCTGTCAGTAGATTTGCAATTTCATCACGAAGAATACCCGTCAATTCAGAAGTCGTTACATATTTATCCCGTTCCACACGCTTTTCGATGCGGTCAATGATTTTCAGCGTTGTTTCCACACCCACATCCGAAGTAATCAGCACCTCTTCCAAATTGTCCAATACCGCATCATCTACTTTGCTTTTACCCGCAATAGCTCTGGTGATTTTGGTAAAAACATTTTCTTTTGTTTTGGAAAGGCCTTTGTCGAGCGTTTCTTTTTTCTCTTTGCTGAAAAAACTAAATATACCCATATTCTAACCTATTAATTATTTCCCCTTTGTTTATGGTGTAAAATTACAAAAATTGTTATAATTACATCTTTTCCAATCGTGCAAATTTCAGAAAAAGTTGTTTTTGCCCCGAATTATCAAATTCGATAAGAGCCTTTCGGTTATTTCCGTCTCCGTCGAAGGATAGGATCACTCCTTCGCCAAAACGGGCATGACGGACTCGCATGCCAACCTGAAAATCAGAGAAGTCTTGTTCCGCTGCCGATGAAACCCGCGTTTCTGTCATACGGGTCAGCTTGCGCGGACCAACCGACGGTGTTTCCCGCATCTTTGCCTGTTGCAATGGTGAGGTAAAAGCGGGCCGGCTTTCCGTTTTCCTTTCAGAGACAAAAGAATCTGCCTCCGGTCTTCTGTAACTGTCTTCTGTCTCCAGATATTTCATATCGATATCTCGTAGGAAACGGCTCGGAATGCACATTGTTGTCTGTCCGTTTTTAAAGCGGCTACGAGCAAACGATAATATACAATGATGTTCTGCCCTCGTAATCGCCACATAGAACAGACGCCGTTCTTCTTCGATCGCTCGCGGATTGTCTTTCGACATGGCCGACGGGAACAACTCTTCTTCCAGACCAACCACGAAAACGGCACCAAACTCCAGTCCTTTGGCGGCATGCACCGTCATAAGTGTCACCTTGTCGGTGTTCTCGTCTCCTTCCTGATCCTGGTCTGTCAGCAACGATACTTCTGCCAGGAAGTCGCCTAACGAAACTTGAGTATTTCCTTCTTCCTGACGGATCTGGCAAAACTCGGCAATACCTTTCAGCAATTCCTGCAGATTCTCGAATTTACCGATACCTTCCGTCGAATGATCCTGCGCCAACAGGGCTACGATACCACTTTCCTTGACAATGGCAGTAGCAATCTCATCAGCCGGCAGTTCCTGATTGCGTTCCCTGAACGAATCAATCAGTTCCCTGAAAGCGACCAGCTTCTTGGCTGTTCCCGCATTGACAGGTACGGCATAATCAGACAAGGATTGCAGGACTGTCCACAGACTCACTCCATAAGTCGTTGCAGCCGAGACCAGTTTGGATACGGTGGTATCTCCTATTCCACGCGTCGGATAATTAATCACCCGCTTGAAAGCCTCTTCATCGTGCGGGTTAATCACCAGACGGAAATAAGAAATCACATCCTTCACCTCTTTTCGCTGATAAAACGACAAGCCACCGTAAACCCGGTAAGGAATGTTCCGCTTGCGCATGGCTTCTTCCAGGATACGAGACTGAGCATTTGTACGGTACAAAACGGCCATATCCGCATAAGGCATCTGGCGCCTCATTTCCTGCACGCGGGCAGCCACAGCATAGGCTTCTTCGTAGTCGGAATACGAAGAAAGAACCTGCAGCTTGCTTCCCTCTTCCTTCTCCGAATAGACTTGTTTCGGTATCTGGGCGGTGTTCTTCCGGATCAGGCTGTTGGCCGCATTGACGATATTTTGGGTAGAACGGTAGTTCCGCTCCAGCTTGAAGATCTGGCAACCCGGATAGAGTTGCTTGAACTGAAGGATATTGTCGATATTGGCTCCACGGAACGAATAGATACTTTGTGCGTCATCGCCCACCACACACAGGTTACCTCGTCCTTCGCACAGGCGTTTTACGATCAGATGCTGGGCAAAATTGGTATCCTGATACTCGTCCACCAGTACATACTGGAAATAATCACGATATTTTTCTAACACGTCAGGATGGTCCCTGAACAGCAGGTTCGTTTGCAACAGCAAGTCATCGAAATCCATCGCACCGGCCTGCAGGCAACGGTTCTGATAGCGGGCATAAATATCGCGTACTAGAGGGATCTTGTTTCTCAGGTCATCTTCTATCAGCTGCTTATTCTGTTCATAAGCCTTATATGTGATCAGCGCATTCTTGGCATTCGAGATGCGACTCTGTATCATCCCCGGACGATACACCTTGTCGTCCAACTGCATTTCCTTGATGATCGACTTGATCAGATTCTTCGAATCGGTCGCATCATAGATCGTAAAATTGGAGGTGAATCCCAGTCGCTCTGCCTCCCGCCGCAAAATACGGGAAAAGATCGAATGGAATGTGCCCATCCAAAGCCGGCGGGCGGTTTCTTCTCCCACAATCCCAGCGATACGTTCTTTCATCTCCCGGGCAGCTTTGTTCGTAAATGTAAGGGCCAAAATACGATGCGGGGCAAAGCCTTGCTTCAGCAACCATGCTATCTTATAGGTCAGCACCCGCGTCTTGCCAGAACCGGCTCCGGCAATGACCAAGGCCGGACCATCCAGATAAACCACGGCTTTCCGCTGACTTTCGTTTAATTCTTCCAGATATTTTTCCACTATACATCTTTGTTTCAAGTATGCAAATTTACATAAAACTCCCGAATGAGAAATACTGCCATCTATTTTTACGCGGATTGGTAGCCCAAGAAGACTTCCCCTGAGTCATTATTTTTTATCCGCCACTATTGAATTATTGGAAAGAAACCGGTACTTTTACCTTGTTTTTTTACTTAAAATAGCAACACTATGATTTGTTTCCCCAACGCAAAGATCAACTTAGGCCTCAACATTGTTGAGAAACGGCCGGATGGTTATCATAACATCGAAACGGTATTTTATCCGATCCCTATAAAAGACGCTCTCGAAATAACAGAAGCGCCGTCCACTTCATTTACACAGACCGGTATTCCGGTAGATGCTCCAGCAGAAAAGAATCTGGTCATGAAGGCGCTGCGGGCCATCAAACAAAACTACACAGTGCCCGAACTGCAAATCGGATTGCTCAAGGCCATTCCTTTCGGAGCCGGTTTGGGTGGCGGGTCTGCCGACGCAGCTTTCATGCTGAAGCTGGTCAACCAATATGCGCACCTGCAAATCAGCGACGATGAGCTGGAGCGGATCGCTTCGACCATTGGTGCAGACTGTCCGTTTTTTATCCGCAACCAGCCGGTGTTTGCAACAGGCATCGGTAACGTGTTCCAACCTGTCCGGCTATCACTTGCAGGATGGCATCTCTGTCTGGTCAAGCCGGATGTGGCAGTCTCTACAGCAGCCGCTTATGCCCAGGTGAAACCTTCTCGTCCGGCCATCTCGCTCTGCGAAATTATCAACCGTCCTGTCAGCGAGTGGAAAGACCTGATGATAAACGATTTCGAAGGAAGTGTCTTCCCGGCTTTTCCGGCCATTCAGTCTGTTAAGGAAAAACTTTATGCGGCAGGTGCAGTCTATGCTTCCATGTCCGGCTCCGGCTCGTCTGTTTTTGGTTTATTCCAATCTGAAACCCATCTGAAATCACTCTTTCCCGATTGCTTTGTCTGGGAAGGTCTGATGGAATAAAAAAGAGAAGACAAATGAAACATCAAGATATGCATTCCGCTTTACCGTCTATCCAATAGACCATCATCCCCACTTTTCTGGTGATCACTTTCCCTGTCATAGGGGAAGTGATCAGTAGGTTACGCCCGGTTTTGTTATTCAACAAATCTATTTTTCCACTTATTCCATTGATCTACTAATAATGGTTGATTGTTTTCGCGCGTAGGCGCGCTACTCTCTCTCTCAATTATAAATATACTTTTATTTCCTTTACTTTTCTTTACTTTACTTTTCTTTACTTTACTTTGTGCACTTATCGCAGCTTAAATTGACATTTTAGCTGCGAAAATGAAGGTTTCAACTGTGTTAATCCATATATTCTCCATCATTTCCGAGTCTTCGATGTCCAACCGATCCAAAACAGATCGAGAAGTACTCTTAACCGATCTACACATAGAATGAGCGTTCGTTAGAAACAGTCCGTACGGATTTTGAATCTAGTTACTTTTAAGGAAAAAGCCGGCGTATTTTCATCAAAAGCCGGCGTAAATTGATGAAAAGGTAGGCAGAAACTTTTAATATCTCCTCAACAATAGAAATCCATCATTCCCGCACCTCAAACAAGATGCTCCGACGATTCCCGGCTTCATCCAATAAGGTTAAAATATGATTCCCGGGTTCAACAAAACAAGCCATCTGATGAATCTGATGCGTCTCTCCCAAATACACATCATCCAGATGCCAATATAATGTAGCATCTGGGCGAGAATGTGTAGCCTTCAGGACAACTTTTTCCCGTTCTCCTGAAAAGCCCTTCGGCAAATAAAGCACGGCCTGATGCTCTGGATACAGGATCGCGATCTGGCGCGACTGATCTTCATCACACCCAGGTTTCAGCGGCGGTAAAGCCTCGTATTCAACATGAAAATGCTTATAATAGTAAGCCTGTGCAGGTGGCAATACAAACCACGGACGTTTTTGCATCCGGCTTACTGACTCGCAAGAGCTGTTTACTCGATAACACCCATCAGGCGACAAATGAATAAAACGATGATACGGACAAACCTGAGTAACCATTCCTGCCCGAGGAACATACAGGGTATCTACCACGTCACAAACCGAAGAAGCCTTGTGTCCGCTTTGACGACAGATAGGCATCTGTACCAATTCATCGAAAGGCTGATCGAACCAAGGTACATCCGGCAACAACGAAAAGACATCAAACAGAATCGGTGCTGCATACCCGACACCCGTCAGCCCGCTGCGTCCTTCGCCAGTAGCGTTGCCCACCCAGACTCCTACAACATAACGGGGAGTCACACCAATGGCCCAAGCATCACGACCGCCGTAGCTCGTACCTGTTTTCCAAGCTACCCGTTTCATCGACGAGAACTGCTGCCAGTCGGCTTCTTCTTCCGGCCGGTTTACTCCCGACATAGCATCAAACATAAACCATAGCGAAGCATACGAAAGCAGCGATTCACCCGAAAGACGCTTGTCGGTGACCGATCGAATAGGTGCCTGATCATCTTTCGGGCACAGACTCAGTGGATGCAAGTCAGAACGATCATATCGCCCATTGTAGCGATGATAATGCGCCGACATACGAGCCAGAGAAGCATACATTCCCGTTAAATCCCATAAAGTTCCTTCTGCTCCACCCAAGATAAGCGATGCCCCGTAATGATCTTCCGAGAAACGCAAGGTGGTCATTCCCATCCGTTTGAGCAGAGACATAAATCGACCAGTATTATATTGTGACAGCATCCGGACCAACGGCACATTCAGGGAACGCTCGATAGCCACATGAGCAGGCACAGCTCCATAAAAGGTCTTATTGAAGTTTTGAGGTGTAAATCCGTTAATATTTAAAGGCGTATCGGCTATCAGTGTACCCGGTAGAATGAGCCCATCATTTAGCATAGCCGCATAAAGGAATGGCTTCAGCACACTGCCTGTACTGCGTGGCGAAGTAATGACATCCACCTGATAACCATGTCCGCTGTCACTATCCTGATCGGTAACATTTCCTACGTAAGCCAGTACTTCACCCGACTCGACATCGGCCACCAGAGCTGCCGCATTGTAAATATAATTCGAACGATAATCGGCCACATAACGGTTAACCAATCGCTGTATCTGTCCTTGTAAAATCGGATCGATTGTAGTCTGTATCCGATTCTCCGGTTTTTCGGCAGCAAGCCGATCCAGCAAATGTGGAGCTTCATTTGGCAATGGCAACGGTTTTTCCGGTAGTGTTTCCAGACACGCCAGTTCATATTCGGTCTTATCCAAAATTCGCTTTTCATACAGCCTGTACAGCAGCTTGTCTCGTTTTTGCTTCAGCTCAGCTCGGTTCCGGCCCGGATGAATCAGTGCCGGAGAATTCGGAAGTACAGCCAAGGTAGCCTGTTCAGCCCACGATAAGTCTTTCGCCTCACGACCAAAATAACGCCAAGCTGCGGCTTCAATCCCTACAACATTTCCACCGAATGGCGCGTGAGAAGCATACATGCGCAAGATCTCTTCCTTACTGTATGTACATTCCAGATAAATCGCCCAAACCATCTCTATCAGCTTCTGCCCGACCGTACGCGACTGGTTCCCGCGGGCAATTCTCGCCAGCTGCATCGTAAGCGTACTGCCTCCACTCACAACACGACTCTGTGTCAGATTCAACTGTACAGCACGAGCCAAGGCAAGCGGATCAATTCCGGGATGATACCAGAACCGTTTGTCTTCATATTGTGTCAGACTAACAGCGAACTTATCAGGAACTTCCGGATCAGGAGGGAAACGCCACTGCCCATCAGGAGCAATACGCGCCCCCAACAACACATCACGCTCAGAAGCTTCAGTCGTATATAACAGTGTAGAATAAGGTTTAGAAAAGAGAGGGTTCGGTATCCATACATGCATAACGGAGCCCCAAAGGATAAGCAGGCAGACAACAAGCTGGCAAACCAGTCCGTGAGCTGCCCACCATGACAGGAAGCGCGCTTTACAAAGCATGGAAATGATCTTCAACAACCCGCGATTGTACAATCTTCGATCCTGCAGGCACACTATGCGTCAACCAGATATTACCTCCGATGATAGAGCCTTTGCCAATAGTAATCCGCCCCAAGACGGAAGCATTCGAATAAATCGTCACATCATCTTCAATAATCGGATGCCGCGGTACGTCCATTGGCAGTCCTTCTTCGTCGAGAGTAAAACTCTTGGCTCCCAATGTTACACCTTGATACAGACGGACATGATTTCCAATAACGGCAGTCTGACCGATAACGATACCAGTTCCGTGATCCATACTGAAATACTCACCAATACATGCACCCGGATGAATATCAATACCAGTCCGGGAGTGAGCCATCTCGGTAATGATACGCGGCAAGACCGGAATACCTGCTACATACAGCTCGTGTGCTACCCGCTGATGCAACATAGCTAAAATGGCCGGATAGCAGAAGATAATCTCACTCACACTCTTAGCTGCCGGATCACCATCAAGAATAGCCTTCACATCTGTCGATAACAGATATTTCACATACGGAATCCGATTGATGAAACCGATAGCCAACTCAGAAGCTTTCTGCTTCACCGAACAAGAACAGTCGTCGGTTTCAAAGCACAGCCCGTGATAAATCTGTTCGTGAAGCAGGTCATAAATCTGCTCTAAATACACACCCAGATAATAGGGCAATGATTCCTCGCGCATTTCCTGGACATCATCGAAAAAGCCAGGGAAAATAACCGAACGAAGCAAATTCATCAATTCCTGAATGCGGATGACCGAAGGAGACGGCTTCTGATGCAATGGTATGTATTTATATTCAGGAGCATCATAAGCCGACAACAACCGGACGTTATCTTGTATTTGTTTCAGTATATCGTTTCTATCCATATTATTCTTAATTATCCCACTGCGGATCATATTTAATGAATGTCTTAGAACCCGTGGTCATCCCTATATAAATATAAGAATCGACCGAATACATAAACAGGCTGTTCAAATTGTCGGCCGACAATTTAGAGGCAAAAGCCGTATTTTTCTTTGCCCATGAATCATCAGCCGGATTATACACCCACATATTCAGGTTCGTGTCCAGCACATATAATTTATTACCAGCCTTTGTTCCGCAGACAAGACCCTGAGCTTCCGTCGGACAAGGAGTTTTCTCTGTCCACGACAACATATCAGAAGAAGCAGAAGCCCATAAACGCTTGCTATATGACACGCCGGAAAGCCCGGTTCCTGTCATTCCCAAACCGACATACACGGTCTCACCGATCTCTTCCACTACGCTACCCAGTTGCTTTTCCGGGAACGTGCCGACTTCACTCCATGATTCCGTCCAGCCACTGAACTTCAGAATCCGGGAGTTTATCGTATCGTTGGCACTTCCACCAAAATAGTACGCATCATTATCAATGGAAATTCCGGATGCATCATAGAGATAAATGTGGGCATCATTACCACCTAAGTCATTCCATTCATTCCGCTGCACTGAATAATAGTAGAAAGCATTCGACACGGCATCACGATCGTCCTTTCCACCCAGACTCAAAATAGAGAAGCTGTTCAATGGGAAGAAAGTAGCACCTTTTACACCAACCTTAGCCGGAGCTTTACTCTGCCAAGCTCCCGTTTGGGCATCATAAGCATACATCTCCGTCGAACGAGTTCCACCTAAGTCGCCACCCATCACATATCCAATACCATTGCTGACGCACACCGCAGCTTCCGTCACATTCTTACCGGGATATGCCGTCAATGACGTAATAATATTGGGAGTTGTCAATTCTCGCGTCTCGCCATACGACGTCACCACCGAGTTGGTGGCATAAGCACGAATATAATACTTTGTTCCACCCTTTAAGCCAGTAATCACACCCGTAATCAGGCTGTCACCCTTAAACGTCTGTATCTTCGAATCAAGGATCGTTGGTTCACTCTTGGTAGACGACCAGCAGAAGCCGGCATCCACAATATCGCTCTCACCTTTATCCTGGATAACTCCACTCACCGAAACAGAGCCGACCGACAAATCATCCGATTCAATTTCAGAGGTAGTAACAGTAGGCGCCTGACTTTTTACAATCAGCACAATCGGGTCGCCGCTGCTATATGAAATGCCAAAAGAATTTTCGGCATAAGCACGAACATAATAACGAGTCTGTTGCTTTAACCCCTGCAATTTGCCGGAGATCAGTGAATCATTCTGTAACACGCACGCCACTTTTTCATCCTCTACCGACGGTATTTCATTCGATTCACTATAACAGAAGCCACTGGCAGTAACATCAGCATCACCCTGAGATTTGAGAACTGCCACAAAATCGGCTGAAGAATAATCTTTAGACAGTAATTTAAAAGAGGCAAAGATGGGCTTTCCATCGGTCGTAGTAACCGTTTGCCAGTCTCCGACAAAACGCCCAAACGAATTCTTGACATAAGCCCGGATGTAATAAGTTGTAAGTGGCTTCAGCCCCGTGATTTCCTGATAGAATGAATCTGTCTCCATAGTAAAAGGATATTCCTGCGCCTGCTCATCTTCTTTCTGGGTTGTCAGAAGAACACCCCGCTCTTCAATTTCCCCTTCTCCTGCATCAATGATCTTGCCACCACAAGTAATAGCAGTAGCCTTTATATCACGCTCTGTCGGAATCAATGTCCGGACAACACCCAGACCATCAGCCGTTGATACAAGTAATTCATCACCATAGCTGGTCCCTTTCTTATTCGTCGCATAAGGACGGATATAATATTCCTGACTACTATTCAGCTGGACTGCCGTAGCAGAAAACTCGCCGATGCCTTTGCCCGCAATAACCGTATCGCCCGATTCAACTGTCGGATTTGAATTCAAGCCCCAGCAAATTCCATATTTCTCTACAGGAGCGCCATTTGCACTCAGCACTTCAGCCTGTATCGTAATAGTGGTTGCTGTTTTCTGTATTTCATATTCATCGCCTGTACCTGTCAGTAAAATGACGTCAGGAACAGAGGCATTCCGGATATCGGTTGACATTTCCGGATCTTCAATACAACCTGTGACAATCAAACCGCCTGCACAGACCAGAAACAAAATATAGCGTATAAATTTATTCATTAAATCCGCCTCCTTTTATTAAAAGAAAACTCCGGCGCCCGCATTCAGATCAACATATTTAAAGTTGATTGTACTGCAACCCGCACTGATAAAAAACTTTCCAAACTTCACAATCGCATCCCAATCAGCAGCCACACCCGTTCTTGAAGCATCCAAATGTTTAGCCCATGCCGCATCTTCTTCCTTTGCCGTCTGCTGATCAACCAGGCGATATTCATATAGCAGCGAACGAGATCCATAGCCCAAACCCACGGAAGTATATAACCAATCCGTACATTTGATGACCATGCCTGCCGTTATTCCAAAGCTGTTCTTCTTCTTATTTCCTGTAAAATAATAACTCTGGTCAGACGAAATTCCTATGATTTCACCTCCATTCCGGTCAGAACATTCCGCCGTATGCTTATCAAAAGCCATGTTTGTCTTAAACCGCACATACCAGCCTAAATGTTTTCCCATACCGCCCACAGTTAATCCATAAGGAGCTTCTATTGAATAATGATAACCAACAAAAAACGACATGGATTCTTTCGGACTCACTTCTTGTTCGGCAGCATATGATAAATAGGCAGCCTGTTTTCTGGCCTCTGTCAGTTTCTCGGTCCAGTATTGCGCCAATTCATCATTAGTTGGTGTCCCTATTCCCTTCTCATAATAGAGAATCAGTTGGTGCATAGCTGTCGTATCCTGTTCCGTTCCCCGCACATTCAGGCAGTTCAGGCATTTATTCATCAGACTTCTCATAGAAGGCCTCATCCGTTCGTTAGCCAGCCAGATTTCAGTCAGCCTGTCAATACTATAAGCATCACAATAAGAAACACCTTCTTCAAACCACATTTTGGCATCCCGATAATCCTTCCTTTTCAAGGCGTCATCACCTTTTCGGTTGTATTCCGTCTGCTGCTGAGCCCACACAGCCCAGGGAAACATCATACACACTATCAAGATTCTTAACAATTTCATATCGTATTACTCCTAATAATCAATAATAAGTCGCTCCCTGAGTAATTACAGAACCATCAGAAGCATATATATCATACAAATTATCTTCCCGCTCAAAAGCCCTTCCTTTGTCGGATTTTCCCACACTCAGATATTTACAAGGAATCCGTTCATTCCCGTTATTGTCAATCGCTCCATAACGATTGTTCGATTTTTTTCGAACAATTGTATAACGGCCAAACGGCATTTTCTCTTCATACTGTGCTTTTTTATCAGCAACGCGTTGTTCTTCTATCTTCTCATCACATGCAATCAGGAGACGCATGACTTCTTCCGTAATCATCTGGTCTTTTGCCAATGTAAAATCATTCTTGGCTCCCAAATAATCTTTAGCATTCATCTTCTCTTTTCCAGAAGCCAGCAGACGATTATAAAATGAAGCGATCTGTTCCTCCGAAGGAGAAGGTACTGCAACATCCGGTTTGTCTGTATGCAAATTCACATCGGCAGGTTGTTTGCCTTCCACCTTCTTATCCGCATTTCCGGCTACAGCTATTTGTTCACTAGCCATCGGTTTGCTAACCTGGCTTTCCGTTTTCCGGACAGTTTTTTCCGTTTTTTGCTCTTTCACTACAGACGTTTCTGCCTTTTTCTCTGGATAAGTAGTGCGAGGGTCAGCAGCCGGTTTCTCCACAGCCTCCTCTACAGGAGCATCTTCCGCTACCAGGCTATCTGTTTCCTCTTCCTTGACAGGCTGATCCACAATCTGTTCAGGCGGATTCTTTTTTTCCTCATAATAATACAATCCCGCTGCACTACCGGCCACCAACATAAGAACGCTTGTAGTCACAGCAACCATCTTATGAGAAGATTTTTTCTCTCGTACTTGTCCAGCTACTCTGTCTTCCGATGAGTTTAGCACAGTCTCTTCCTGATCATCCTCAGGCGTTGTGGTAGTATAAAGCAAAGTAGTCTCTTCCTCTGTTTCGCCTGCCGACATTGCCGGATGAGCCGGTACGGCCATTTTCTTACAATCAGATCCACCCAGGGCATTCATCATTTCCTCAACTGACTGATACCGGTTAGACGGAATGATCTCCATGGCTTTCAAGATAACTTGCTCTGTCTGCTCGGATATGGCCGGATTTAACTCCCGCGGTCTAACCAACGGACGCGTAGCCCGCAGAATAGATTCCGTCGGAATTTTTCCCGTCAGCAAATTATACATCGTAGCACCTAAGGAATAGATATCCGGACAAGGAGAAAAAGACTGGATTCCTTCATTATCATACTGTTCTATCGAAGCAAAGCCTTTCGACAGAGTCAGCATGGTGGTACTTGTTTCCTGTTCTCCAACATCATAGCGTTTGCTCACGCCAAAGTCTATCAAACGGGCATTATTATCCTTGTCAATCAAGATATTGCTTGGCTTGATATCCAGATGGAGAATATTTTTCTGATGCACAAACTGCAAGGCCTCACCTATCTGATGTATGTAGCGTAGCACTTCAGCTTCAGGCAGAATACCTTCTTTTGCCAACTTATCTTTCAGAGAACTACCGGCTATATATTCCATTACGATATAGGCCGTATTATTCTCTTCAAAGACTTCCAGCACATTTACAATATACGGATGATGCACTTCCGAAAGGATCTTCGCTTCCTTGATCAGTTTTTCCTTGAACTTATCAAATAAAAGCTTACCTGTATCAGAATGCACCTTCACACGGAATGAATAAGCATCACGGGCACAATAATCTTTAAAGAAATATTCTTTAATGCATACAGGCACTTCGGTTCTCATGGCACCCAAGGAACCTTTTACTTCTGTATACCATATTCCTTTATATGTTATCCCAAAGCCGCCTTGACCAATAACTTGCTTGAGCTTATATTTCCCTTTTTGAAGTAAATATCCGTTTGGCAAATTCATAAAACAACATTCAAACCACTTGTTTTAATTGCCAAAATTAAAACATTTACATAAAAGAATAAAGGAATGAGAGGAAATTTTGTTTTAAACTTTCTGTTTTCTCAACAGATTCAACAGGCAACAGATAGAAAGAAAAATTATCCCGACTTTTGTTCAGGCATTTTTCTACCAATACTTCTTTATAATTATCTAAAGGACAACGAGAAGAGAACAGTTCTTCCAACTCTTCATCCGTAAAGCCTTCTATAACGCCATCCGAACATAGCAGAAATATGTCTCCAGGCTGTATATCGGTTATTACCGAGACTTCGGCTTCTGTCGGACGCTTTTTCCCCTGAATAGCCCGCAGAATTATATTCTTCTTTGGATGATTGACTGCTTCCTCAGGCGTTATCATGCCAAGTTTCAGCCACGAATTAACCAATGAATGATCTTCTGTCCGATAAATGATTTTTCCTTTGCGGAACTGATAAACGCGGCTGTCACCCACATGAGCCACCAAAACAGCCGATGGCATTACATAAGTCAACGCCAATGTTGTAGCCATCCCATACGCTTCCGGATGACTATTGGTATATGTATCAAAGCATGTTTCTACATATTGTATTGCCTTGTTGACAAAATCAGCATCAGGTTCTCCTTTCAAGAACGTCAAAAAGAAAGTATTGATTACATCGCAAGCCATCGAACTTGCCACTTCTCCACGACTGGATCCTCCCACTCCATCGCAAACCATATACAAACGATCGGTAGCCGACACTATTTCAGATAATGGAAAAACACAGTCTTCATTATTACTACGTCTGCCTTTGTCGCTTACTGCTAAAGGTTTTCCCAAAGTTATATTCATAGCGTTCCAGAATTAATAGTTAAAACGCAGTATCGTATGGCCTATTATGATTTCATCATTGTCATTCAACACCACTTTTTCGCCAGTTTCTAGATAGTTGCTATTATATAACGTATGATTCTTACTATTATTATCTGAAAGGAAATGTTTATAGCCTCCATGTTCGTCTTTTTTTACTTCAATCCGAATATGTTCGCGACTCATGGATCTATCGGCTGTCTCGATCTTTATATCAGCACCCGAGGCTGATGATTTACGGCCTATGATATGTTCACCTTCGACCAAAGGGAAATGCTGCTCCGGTGTATTGGCATCAGGGAGAACAGTCAACCGCCCCATGTGCTGAACTACCGGATGAACCAGCACCGTCTCGGCATCATCCGAATTATGCTGACCTGCTGTAACCAGAGAAACGGGTATAGCATTCTTGCAATTGGGACATTTGAAGGAAGTAATTCCGAGGGGAAGTTTCCCCTCGTCTACTTTCAAGCCTACCTGACAATGTGGACATTTAATCGAAATCATAAAATAAATGATATATCAGAACCATCTACATCAATCGATATAAAATCAGACACATCGTCTGAATCAGGCATTACCACTGAATCATCCGATAAAGTGATAAAGTCTGTACCATCAACTGGTACATCGTCAAGCATCACTGCATCCAGCATGCCATCGCCTCCATCTACATCCACTACCACCGCATCAGAGAGTAACGGAGCATCCTCTCCATTATCAATGGTAACGAATGTATAATCATTCTCATGCATAATACTATCCCTTCCTCATTAAATTATTATTTTATCCCTACGCAAAAATAATAAAAGGGATAATTATTTCCTGCAATAATTATCCCCTATAATCTAACATTCAGGTTTTATGTACAAAAAGCCAGGTTTCCTTATCCAACTAATCGTCTGCCCATTTCGCCTGGCAGGAAGAAACTGGACAATGTTTCTTATTCCGAAGAGATTCCCAAGGTATATCCCCCAAAAAAGTACCGCATTTCGGACAGACATAATCGATCTTGAACTGATTGGTCAGATCTTGCAACTGCTGAGGTATTTTAGCCGACTGACGGGCTCCTAAATAAATTCCGGCAACCGGAGCCAAAACTGTTAGCAACAAACTTCCTATTACCCAGCCATGATTACTGTTGCCAGCAACACTGACAATCAAACCTATGATTCCTGGTAAGGCAAAGGGAAGCGACTGAAACAAACGCGTCTTGAATTGATTGGATGATTGTATCTTTACTTTTTCTCGAGCATAATCATCATATACCTTTTTCAGCGCCTTGAATTCAGCCGTATAGTCATTCTTACTCTTCAATACATCTGAAAAGTTTAACGAATACTCAGCTCCAAGCCGGATGGTATCTGCCGGAGTTACTCTTTTTCTGACTATCTGAACGCCATTGACAAAAGTACCATTCGAAGAATCCAGATCTTCCAGGAACCAGCATCCTTGTTCATCCGACACCAAGCGTGCATGATGTCTGCTCACCTGCGGATGATTAACCACATAATCATTATCAGGCGCTTTTCCTATCGTAATTACAGTCATGACAACGCGTCTCCTTTTGTTTCATCCAGTCCTTTTTCCACTTCCTTTTCCAACGATTCCTTCAGTTGTTTCAGCGGATCTTTAGAGATGATCAGTTCCCGAGGCTTTCCCTCCTGCGTCAATAACAACAACTTCTGTTTCGGTAAATTAATCTGTAAAATATGTGTTTTATTTATAATATGACTTTTACCTACTCTTACCAGCATATCATTACTGCCTGAAACCTGTTTCTCCAAGAGTTCTTCTATTTTTCCGATATTGATAGCAAATGTAAATTGGATACCATTTGACAACAACAATTTCGTATAATTTCGATCCGCTTCAAAATACAAGATTTGGCCAATTTTAATACGAAGCAGCTCATCTCTCGTCTTTATCATTAAATATCGATCCATTGCTTCTTACTCTTTTTCGGTTTATGCAAAAACAAATGTACGAATTATTTTTAAATTAACGTCTTTTCCTGATAAATCTATTTTAGTCCTGACTTTTCTCTCAATAAAAACATCTGTACCGGAATAACCAGATACAGATGTTCATTTTTATATGATATTTCTAAATCAAAACATACGAGAATTGATTTCAAAATATACGAGAATCAAAAACAAAGTTTCCGAGTTTCGGCACAGCGCTATGCATGCATAACCAACAAAGGTGTATCTGTATGAAACAGCATCCGTTTGGCAATACTCGGATTCAAGATACGGGCCAGGATATTCCGCTTGTAAGTTGTCAAGGCTATCAGATCTATCTGTTTATCGCGTACAAACTTTTCGATTGCCAGCAGTAAGTCTCCGTCATCAAGAACAGTATGCGTAATCTGTGCATCCTTATATTGACGCTTAAAGTACTCATGGACTCCTGTCAGACGAATTTCATTCCATTCATCCCGACTTGTAGAGATATTAAACAGATGGATATGTACATCATAGCCTTTGATAACTTCCATAAAACGGTCGAAAGCAACCAAGTCACGCTGACTGAAAGAGGTGGCAAACGCAATGTTCTTGACTTCACCCAAATCGGTAAACGGAACATTCTCCGGAATAGCCAGTACCGGAACTTTATTCATTTCGATCACTTCCCCAGTAACACTTCCAATCAGATCAACATCCTTCTGGTCCTTCCCTCGTGTACCCATGACTATCAGATCCGGGCGATATTCTTTACCGAATGCTATAATCTCTTCTTCAGGTAATCCTTCTCGTAAGGTATAATCATATTTGACAGAAGGCAGTTTCCCGTCTTTCATCATCTGATCAATCGTCGTACAGATCGTTCCCATGTCTGTTTGTACCCGTTCAAGCATCTGGCGTGAACTCTCTTCGTTTGCCTGATAGGCCATCGTATCGCCCAAAGGAATAGCCGATGGAAAATAAGGGCTGAAATAGGCATGCATGATCATTACTTCTGCATCCACCTTTGCCGCATAATGAATAGCAATCTCACAAGCCTTCAATGAATAGTCGGAGAAATCGACCGGCACCAAGATTCTCTTTCCCTTGTCAGCGATTTCTTTTTCAGCTTCAGCTGGCGATTCAAGCCATTTGCTGTCTTCTATAATACGCAAAGCATGAGGTAAATCACTTTCTTTAATTCTTACTCGCACACCTGCCGATATAACCGGTTGTATCTGATTCACATTATGAATATACACCTCTATACCTTCTGACTCAAGAATCATCTTGAGCATTTGGGCCTTTTCAAAAGTATGAATAGCCAATGTTACTAATTTATCTTCCATACTCATTTCTATTAAAAGTGATTACTAATAATCAATCGGAATACCCTTAACCTCTGTTTTTTGCGTATACCAGACAGTAACACGTTCACAGATACGGGTAAGACCGATTGTCCTGGTTGAAAACTACGAATCCCAAGGTAAGTTTCTTATAACTGTTCATTACCTTGGGATTTGTGTCAATAAGAAGAAAGCGTTTCATTACGCTTCTGGTGCTGCAGCTTCTTGGCTTTCAGCTAAGATCTGCATAGCACGATCTAAAATTGTTGTATCGTCTAATACTACCAAACCGCCGTCTGGACCTGGTTCAATATGAACACCACAACTCTTTCCATCCTGGAAGTTCTGTCCACCAAAGTAATTTCTTACAGTTTCAACAGAAAGACCCAGTTCGTCTGCAATACGATGTGTTGAACCATCTGGTAAGCTATCTTTAATCTTACGAAGTTCGTTAAATGTGATTGTCTTAGGCATGATTATTAGTTTTAAAAGTTACACTTTTGTTAATTATTATACCGCTAACTTATGCATTTTGCCCGTAAAAGCCAAATTATTTAGTAAAAACTTGGTAACAAAAATGTATGTTTAACGACATATAAATGTAATATCCGACATATGATATTACATATCAAACAAATAGAACCAGTTTTCTGGAAGCCTAAACGGCATTTAATGAGTAAATGGAACAAATACACTTGAAAAGCACAAAAGAATGGCAAACATCACCCATATAGCTATCGTGATTGCCTGAACTCTTTTTCCCTGATACATCTGTGCCGGCTCGGAGAAAAATGGATAAACCGAAGCTCTCAGAAAATGATAACGTACCCACTTATATATATGATAAGAAATATATCCGAAGAACAATCCGGAAAGAATACCAGGAACGATATCAGAAATAAAATGTACACCCAAATAAATTCGGGTATAGGCATTGACTGTTGCCCAAATAAAAAGTGTTATGCCCAGCAATTTGTTCCGAAGAAGCAGTGTCATAAACATGGCAAAACCGAAAGCATTCGCCGCATGGCTGGATATGAATCCGTATCTCCCGCCACGATAACCAAATACCGTTTGCACCACATCCATAAAGTCTGGATGATGAGTTGGGCGGAAACGGTGAAACAAGGGTTTACAGATACCGGAAGCAAACTGATCACATAATGTAATCGTCAAAGCGATTCCCAACAGGATAAAAACCACTTCTTTCCAGTTCTTCTTATAGGCTAAAACGACTATAATAAAAATGGCTAACGGCAGCCAAACTGCCTTACCCGAATAAAGCCACATGACTTCATCCCAATAAGGCGTATGGCAGCCGTTAAGCGTCAGGAACAGATCCCGTTCCCATACTAAGATTTGTTCTAACATGTATTAAATCTTTTCGATGTCCTTGCTTGGCATCCAGCCTACATTTCCATCTTCCAGTTCGACTTCGCTCCATTCACCCAAAGTACTCTTGACGGCAACTTTAGTTCCTTCATGCAAGACTACTAAATCCGTACCACTCACATCAGGTGAACTTTTCACCGTTGTACTGGCCGCAAAGACAATTGCTTCCTGATGATTCTCCAATTCATTTTTCTGACTGAAACCTAAAATATTGGAAAAGACAACGATCAGCAACAGAACTAAAGCCGCATAAAAGCCTAATTGTTTGAAACGTCTGATCTTTGAGAAGAAAAAGACAACCAAACAGATGATGAACAGCAGAAAACAGATAATGCCTACTGTTCCCCATGTATCTGCACTTGCGAGATCGCGAATAGCATTAAACCAATCTGTTAAGAAGAAGTGACCGACAGGCTCTATCTTATCAACAGCTCTGCCTTTGGCCATCTGCAAGTTAAAACGAATGTCCTTGTCTCCTGGCTGCAGAAGCAAAGCACGTTCATAATTCAGAATGGCCGGCGCTATTTGTCCGTTCTTGTAATAAGCATTTCCCAAATTATAATAAATGGCAGCCGACTCACCGTTATTCTTCAACAGACCTTCGTACAACTGAATTGCCGTTACATAATCTTCTTTGGTATATGCTACTTCAGCTTCTTTGATGGAAGCATCTTGAGCAAATACCGGCCATACCAAACACTGGATCAGAATAGCCAGCCATAATGTTTTCATATATGATCTTGTTCTCATTTTCCTTACTTTTTAATGGTATTTTCCATCTTACCAATTGCATCAACTGTCTGGGCATACAGCTTATCCATTGCCTCTGAACCTTGCGACGGTGCATAGCGGGCAAACTCACAAGTATTCAGAATGTCCATAAATTCTTTTGTTAATGTTTCGTCAACGCCGTATTTTGCCAACTCTGTTTCCACATTGTCTTTAGTCAGTTCTGCCTGCGGTATATTCAGCTTATCGCTCAGATATCCCCACAAAGCCCGGAGTACTTCATCATAAAATTCTTCTTTCTTATTTTCCTGAAGCAGTTTTCCGGCATTTTTCAGACGTCTAACAGCAATCTTATTTGCTTTCTTCGTACGTACACGAGCCAGATCTGAGTTTTCCTTGATTTGTTTCCGATAAACGACGAAGAAAATTACAAACAGAATCAGCGGAACAATATAAGCTATAAAATACATGAAAGTACCTATGAACAAATCATCCCGGTTATTGATGAAATGAATACCCTTTGTCTTCAGGAAGCGAATATCCTGTCCTAAATATTTGACAGACTCTTTGTTTGCGAAGTTAGAAACAGCCGGAGCCGTTGAAGAACCTTCTTCTCCTTTTTCTACATGAAGCTTGAAAGCATTTGAAGCAAGTGTTTTGTAGGTATTCGACTTCGTATCAAAATACGAGAACTGAATGGCCGGAATCTCAAAATCTCCACTATACCGCGGAATGGCCATATATTCAATCGTCTTACTACCAGAAACACCGGCCGTTGTTGTTTTCGTATCCGATTCGACTTTCGGATCATAAATATCAAAGTCATTCGGGAACGCAACTTCCGGATTCTTCACCAACTTCAAGTTTCCGTTACCAGAAATCTTCACCTTTACAGTAACGGCTTCATTGGCTTTCACATGATCCGTACTGATATCGGCAGTCATAGTAAAATTACCGACCGCTCCCGAGAATGAAGCCGGTTTTCCTGAAGGTAACGGCTTGACATTAATCGTGGCCGGCTGAGAAACCAGTTCCTTATTAATATCGCGATACGTATCAAAGAAATCATCAAAGATACTACGGGCTTTCTGCGGTGTAGAAATACGAATCACCGCATCATACGTTCCTTTACCGATCGTCAGTTTCCCTGAACGCTGAGGATACAGAACAACCTGCCGCAGATCGACCGTAAAATAATTCCTGTCTTTATAACGATCCTGTACCCACTGCTTGTTAGGCAAATCAATCTCCTGAGCCAGGAATCCTTCGAATTCCGGGAACTTCACCCCGTTAATCTGACACGGACGAGCCGCATACAATTTGAATGTCACCAAGAAACCTTCCTGTTCATACACATCATAATCTGAAACTATCATGCGCACAAAGAAGTCGTCATTACTGATTGTTGTCGAAGAAGCACTCTCAGCCGCACTTGCCTTACCGGATTTATCTGGAGGAAGCACTTTAATGGTCAGTCCATTCGACGTATACGTCGCATTCTTCACCTTGATGGTAGCCGGAGCGATTGTAAAAGTACCTTCCTTTTTCGGCATCAGTATGTAGGTATAACTGACAGTTGTCTGACTGGAACTCTTCCCGTTGATCCAACTATTGCTATAAGACGTCGATTGAGAAGGCCCCATCAGTACTTCGAAGTCCGGCATTTCCTGCACTCTCAAATCCTTTCCTTCCGCATTCACCACAAAAGTCAGACGGAACTGCTCTCCCATCACGACAGATTGAGGAGCAGATGCCTTGAACGATACCTGATCATCCGCCTTGATCGTCCAACCGAGTGTCGTCAGCAGAAAGAACAAGAAAAAACACTTTCTCATTATTCCTGTAGTTTTATTATTTAGCTTCATTACCATTGTTTTTCCGTTTTACGACGTTGCTGCTGCTGTTGCTGGGCCTTCTTCACTTTTTCCTGCGTATCTTTTTCATCCTGCAAGAAAGCATCCAGCATCTGCTGGGCATTGTCCTGACTCATCTGTTCATTTTGCTGCTGTTCTTCCTGAGTCTTATTCTGTTTCTGATCATCAGGCTTCTGCTGTTGTTGCTGTTGCTGCTGATCTTTGTTTTCCTTATCTTCCTGTTTCTCCTCGTTCTTCTGATTCTGACTCTGATCCTGATTCTGCTGATCACTTAACAGTTTCTGGGCCAAAGCTAGATTATAACGGGTCTCATCATCCTTCGGATTCAGGCGCAACGACTGCTTATACGCTTCCACACTCTGGGCATAATCTTTCCCTTTCATACTGATATTACCCATATTATGATAAATCTCAGCCAATCGGGCCCGTCCTTCAGGTGTTTCTTTCATCTTAGCTTCCTGTCCGGCCAGCAACTGGTACTGTTCACCGGCTTCCTTGAGTTTATCCTGCTTATACAACGAATTTCCCAGATTATACGTTCCTTCTACCGAGCGCGGATTAACATCTAGACTTTTCCGGTAGGCTACTTCAGCTTCCGTATATTTCTCTGTCTTATACAATTCATTGCCTTCACGCACATGCTTCCGCTCTGCTTTCTGGGCATATACCGAAGAGAGCATGCTGCCTGAAAGCAGAACCGCAACCCCTATTATTGATTTACGTACCGATTTCATTTCATTAAAGATTTAAGAGAACAATTTTATCTTCTTGAAGATCCGGTTCTTCCGGTCGAGCGTCAACACGTCGGCTATCAACAGAACCAGAGCGATCCACGCCAGAATCTGAAACTGTTCGTCATATTCTGAATAGACTTTACTGTCCATTTCTGTTTTATTCATCTTCTCAATCTCCTTCTGCAAGGCACGTAAGGCCGAATTAGTATTATCAGCCCGTACATACATGCCATTACCGGCTGCGGCAATCTCCTGGCACATCTGTTCATTCAGCTTCGTAATAACCACATTCCCGGCATTATCCTTCAGATAATTGTTTGCACTACCCATTGGAATAGGTGCCCCTTTCGGATCACCAATACCGACAATATTCACATGAATACCTTTTTCGGACGCCATCTTGGCCGCACCGACAGCATCATCTTCGTGGTTCTCACCATCTGTAATCACGATGATAGCCTTATCTGAACTTTCATTTGGCGTAAACGAACGAGCAGCCAGATTAATGGCAGCTCCAATCGCTGTACCCTGTGTTGAGATCATTTCCGGACTGATAGACGACAAGAACATCTTGGCCGATATATAATCAGACGTAATGGGCAACTGTGTAAAGGCATCACCTGCAAAGACAATCATACCTACCTTATCATTTGAAAGTCCGTCGGTCAATTTGGCCAGCATCTGTTTGGCTTTATCCAATCGGCTGGGCGACACGTCTTCTGATAACATGGAATTCGAGACATCCAGACAGACCATGATTTCCACACCCTGGCGCTTAACCGTTTCAAGTTTGGAGCCAAACTGCGGACCGGCTATAACAAATATGATCAATGCAATGGCTGCAAATGAAAGCCAAAACTTCAAATGCTGGCGTTTGGGCGATACATCCGGCATTAATTCAGCCAACAAGGCCGGATTACCATAACGCTTTACTGCTCTCCGCTTTTGAATGACGGCATAGATGTAAAAGACAACCAATGCCGGCAATACCAACAGCAGATACAAAAATTCCGGATTTGCAAAACGAAACATATCTTTCTGTTTTTATGGAATATTTCTTAACACTGTATTTCTCAACAAAACTTCCACCAGCAACAAGGCAAATACCAGCAAAGCCCAGTTTTTATATTCTTCCTGTTTCTTGCTGAATTCCTGCACACTGATTTTCGTCTTTTCCAACTGATCAATCTCCGAGTAGATTTCTTTCAGGCTTGAATTGTCCGTCGCACGGAAATACTGCCCTCCTGTTGTCGAAGCAATCTGTTTCAATACCTGCTCATCAATTTCTACCGGTATATTCTGATATTGCACACCAAAGGCTGTCGGAATCGGATAAGGCGCTTCGCCTTGTGTTCCTACACCAATGGTATAAACACGGATACCGAAAGTTTTCGCTATTTCGGCCGCCGTTACTGGAGCAATCTCGCCGGTATTGTTTACACCATCCGTCAGCAGGATGATCACCTTCGACTTTGCCTGACTGTCTTTGATACGGCTTACGGCATTTGCCAAGCCTAAGCCGATGGCCGTTCCATCCTGAATGATACCCGGTTGTATATCTTTAAACAGATTCAGCAAAACACCATGATCAATGGTTAACGGACACTGTGTAAAACTCTCTGCCGCAAAAACAACCAGACCGATGTTATCATTCTGCCGGCCATTGATGAACGACGCCGCTACATCCTTGGCCGCTTCCAGACGATTCGGCTTCAAATCTTCAGCCAACATACTGGTTGAGATATCCATGGCCATCACAATATCAATACCTTCCGTAGAAGAATTCTGCCAGCTGTTGGTTGATTGCGGACGAGCCAGTACTACAATCAACAAGGCTATTGCCAACATACGCAAGGCAAATGGCAGATGTCGCAGATAAACTTTCCAGGATGACGTTCCCGGCAACTGAAAAGCTTCTGATGAAGAGACCTGCAAACTGGCCTGACTCTTATGTAACTTGTAGATGTACCAGCCAATCAACGGGACCAGTAACAACAACAAATATAAATATGTAGGATTTGCAAATACCATCTTATTCTTTCATTTTAGAATCAGTTGTTTCACTCTGTTTTTCATCTTCCCCTTCAGCCGCTCCAGAAGCATCTTTTTCCGGAACAACTTCTTCGGGTTTCGTCTCCGTCACAAACTGATAGGCGTTTGCCATACTCCGGTCGTTTTCGTCAGGCAGCGGATGAAGTTTGGCGAACTTGACAAAGTCTGCCAGTCCCAGAATCTGCTGTAACTTGTCATAAACCGGTGCTGCTTCTTTTACGCCCCGAAGGATATCCAATATTTCCCCGGATGTCATCTCCATCGCATTGATACCGAAACGGTCCACAATATAACGACGGAGCGTTTCTGTCAGCGCAGTATAATATTCCTTATTCAGCCCCTGCTGCCACAGTTTCTTTTCCTTCAAGGCATCCAGTTCTTTCATGGCCTGCTCGAAAGGAGGAAGTTTCGGCTCGACAGGTTCCGAGAACGGCAAAATAGACTTCCGGTTCTTCAGTCGCTTGATTACATATATAATAATACAAAGCAACAGCAGTCCGAGTAAAACACCGTAAATAATCGGGTAATAATCGGCCCACACAAAAGGAGGTTTCCATACATCCTTTATGTCGTAAAACTCGTCCGGCTTATCTACATTTACGGGAACGGTCGATACCTTCAAGGCAACCTGGTTCGAGTAAACGGTATCTGAGCCGTCAATCACCTTCAACGGCGGAAGCAGATACAGAGCTGAATCAAACGAGGTAATCAACAAATCCTGTTTGATCAGCAGCCTGTCGTTCTCGATTACCGATGAGTCCGGCTTCGAAACATCCAATACTTCTACCCCACGCATCAAGGTATCTGCGGGAATAACGATCTGTACCGGACGATCCTTATCGGCAGTAACCGACACATGCAGCTTGGTCTGCTCTCCGATCAGGATAGCAGCCGAATCAAGCTTCACGTCAATCAGCGACTGCTGTGCCTGGATCTTTCCGCCCACCAAACCGGCAGCCATCGAAAATACCAATATAGTTTTATTCAATACATTCATGATCCTCTTTAATTTCGTTTTTCGAAAAGAGCCATTAACGACTTCACATAATCATCTTCCGTACGGATGGAAACAGAATCGACGCGGCATTTCTTGAATGTCGTATCCATTGCTTCCTGCCGTTTCTCCCACCATTCCTTGTATGCCTGGCGGACACGCGACGATGATGTATCAATCCACTGTTCTTTTCCGGTTTCAGCATCCTTGATCTTCATCAGACCAACCGAAGGCAACTCTGTCTCACGCTGGTCATATACCTGGATAGCTACCATGTCATGCTTGCGGTTAGCTACCGTCAAAGCATCCTTGAAGCTGTCTTTATTGATAAAGTCAGAGATCAGGAAAGCCGTACAGCGCTTTTTGATGGCATTCGTCAGGTATTTCAGCACCTGACTGATATCCGTCTTGCGGTCTTCCGGCTGAAAATCGATCAGTTCACGGATGACATACAGGATGTGCTTTCTTCCTTTCTGCGGCGGAATGAATTTTTCCACCTTGTCTGAGAAGAAAATCACCCCGATCTTATCGTTGTTCTGTATAGCCGAAAAAGCTAATGTGGCAGCAATCTCCGTAATAATTTCTTTCTTCATCACATTGACGGAACCGAAATCGCGGCTGCCCGATACATCAATCAGCAACATCACGGTCAATTCTCGCTCTTCTTCGAAGACTTTTACATACGGACGGATATAGCGCGCAGTCACATTCCAGTCAATGTCACGAATATCATCCCCGTACTGGTATTCACGCACTTCACTGAAAGCCATACCACGTCCCTTGAATGCTGAGTGGTATTGCCCCGCAAAAATATTACGTGAAAGGCCACGAGTCTTGATTTCGATCCGACGGACTTTCTTTAACAGTTCACTTGTTTCCATTGTCTCAACTTACTCATTGAAAATTGACTAAGGAGAATGACGCGTTTCCTGCCCGGACCGCACACTCTCCGTTGCTAAAGTTAACGATTAAGGTACTTCAACCTTATTCAGAATCTCGCTGATTACTTCTTCCGTTGTCAAATTGTTCGCTTCAGCCTCGTAGCTCAATCCAATACGATGACGCAATACATCGTGACAAACGGCACGGATATCTTCCGGAATGACATAACCTCTGCGCTTGATGAAGGCATAAGCACGGGCAGCCAATGCCAGACTGATGGATGCACGCGGAGAAGCTCCGAAGGAAATCATATTTGCCAGATTAGGCAATCCGTGTTCTTGTGGGAAACGAGTGGCAAAGACGATATCGACAATGTAACGCTCGATCTTTTCATCCAGATAAACTTCACGAACCACCTTGCGGGCTTCCATGATTTCTTCTTTCTTCAAGATCGGCTTGATGTCCGGTTTAACGCCTGATATATTCTGACGGATAATCAGTTTTTCTTCTTCTTTCTTCGGATAGCTGATGATAACCTTCAGCATGAAACGGTCCACCTGAGCTTCAGGTAGCGGATAAGTACCTTCCTGTTCGATCGGGTTCTGTGTAGCCATTACCAGGAATGGTTCCGGCAGCTTGTATGTCCGTTCGCCGATGGTTACCTGACGTTCCTGCATGGCTTCGAGCAAAGCACTCTGTACCTTGGCCGGAGCACGGTTTATTTCATCGGCTAATACAAAATTAGCGAAGACCGGACCTTGTTTAACTTGGAATTCTTCGCTTTTCTGACTATAAATCATGGTACCGATTACGTCGGCCGGCAGCAAATCCGGGGTGAACTGTATTCGGCTGTATTGTGCGTCAATCAATGATGACAATGTTTTGATGGCTAAAGTCTTTGCCAAACCAGGAACACCTTCCAACAAGATATGTCCATCAGAAAGCAAACCGATCAACAACGATTCAACCAAATGTTTCTGACCTACGATAACCTGGTCCATACCCATCGTAATCATATTTACGAAGGAACTCTTACTCTCAATTCGCTCATTTAATTCGCGAATATCCACAGTCTGACTCATAAATAAAAATTTATAGTGTTATATTATTCTCTTTTTTTAAGCTGCACAAAATTAGAAATGTTAAATCCGTATGTTGAACTTTTGCAGTTAAATAATACTAAACCACATGCCGACAGCGCTTTTTTCACAGTGTTTTAAATTCTATACAGTTCTTTTTCATCCTCTTTCCGGCAGAATATTCAGAAGAATTGACCACTTTCCTATCCAAGACTTAGCTGTTTTTTCCCGGACTATTATCCGCTAGATAATGAATATCTATTTTTCCGGCGTACGCCGGATATCATTCCGCCGGTCGGCGGATAAGTTTCCGACGTACGACGGAAAAATTTCCGACGATCGACGGAAAGATAATATGCAATAACATTTTATCTAAAAGCAAGGCAGAAAAACACGAATTGCCAGGCAGCAATTAACTCATAAACGATACGTAAACTGAGAAAATGAAATTAAAGAAATAATTGATTAATTTTGCGGAATAGGCTTTTGTAACGAGTGGGCTATATATAAAAAACGAGAGGAAACCCGTTTCACAACGATTTTCCTCCCTACCAAAACCTTAACTATGAAAAATTAGCTCTTATAAACCGAATTGGCTCCTTGATTAATTTTTCATGATGCAAATGTAGTAGAAGTTTTTTAATCTCC